>JAEEGI010008883.1_pt1 | contig 22120 bp, 17 predicted proteins | sample 8958751 | NCBI WGS metagenome assembly JAEEGI01 (sample SAMN16246545, study PRJNA631951) | gut metagenome | biome: gut microbiome; feature: rumen; material: KS-attached | host: Bos | place: Iran: Karaj | collected 2018-10 | reverse complement strand
TGAAAAATCATTTGTTTTAATAAATGAATTATTTAAAATAGATTTTAAAAATTTAATTTTTCTTCATTTATGTTATATTGAATTAAATGATGAATCAATTAAAGATTTAAATTTATTAAAAACACAACAATTAAAAGAATTATATTTGGATGGGAATAAATTAACTAAAATTGGATTACTTAATCTTTCAAAAATAAACATAATAAATCAAATTTCAATTTTATCTCTTTCAAATAATATAAATATTAAAGATGAAGGAATATTATCTTTTGTTACTAGTAGAGAAATGTTAAATTTAAATGAATTATATATTAATAATATTGGAATAACTGATACATCATTAAGATATATATTTGAAAATGTTAAAAATATTAAATTTATTGATGCTAGAAAAAATACAATTACTTCAGAAGTTTTAGTTGAATGTAAACATTGCATTGATTTATTTAAAATTGATCCAGTTCAAAAAAAATCAATTAGGAAATATATAAATTTAAAAGATAATGAGTTAAATTCAATATTAAAAAAAGATTTAAATTTTTTTAAAAGGAAAGAAATTCAACAAAATTTAGAGATAATAGAAAAAAAAGGAGAAATAAATTATTTTAAACCTTCTGATTGTATTGGAAAAGTTTACATTAAATTTACAAATGAAAAAGTATTTAAAGAACATATTTGTTTTGCAATTAATTCAAATACAATTATAACTTTAGCAAAAAATATTTATTCAGAAAAAAATGAAATGGTTCAAGATATTATGATATCATTTTATCCAGATAGATTTTTAAAATTTTGTATATTTAAAAGAAATAATTTTGTAATAATATGTTTTAACTCTTTTTTTATGAATAAATGGATTGGTTTAAAATATAATAACAAAATAAAAAATGGTTTATTCACTTATGAATATAAAAAGGAATTGTCAAGTTTTAATTTAATTTCTTTTATTAAAAATCAAATTAATTTTAATGAAAATCAAATTTATAATTCAATGCCAATAATTTATGAAGAAAATTCAAAAAATTATTGTATTGGATTTATTTATGATAATAAAGAATATTATTTTAATGAAAATGATATTCATTTTATAATATATAATATTTATTTATATAAATTATCTATTCAGAAATTTAATTTAATTGATTTAGATCTTGAGAATTATTTAAAAGAATTGATTTTATCAGATAAGAATTTATCAATAAAAGAATTGAAAAAATTTTCAAGACTTAATTTAAGAAATTTAAAAAAATTAGATTTGTCAAAAAATAATATTGAACCAGGAGGAATATTTTATTTAACTTTAATGGAATTTCCAAATTTAATGGAATTAAATTTATCAGATAATAAAATTGGAAATGAAGGAGTTAAATTAATTAGTTTATTTATAACACCTAAATTAAAAATTTTAAATTTACAAAATAATAAATTCGATATTAATGGGATTAATTTTATTTTTATTCAAACAAATTTAAATAAGTCATTAGAGAAATTATATTTAATTGGAAATAATTTAGAATTAAATAATTTAATTATGTTAAAAAAATGTAAAATAATACCTACATTAGATTATATTGATATAATTGATAATAATTAATTAAATTGTTTATAGTTTTTATATATTCATATATAATTTTAATAAATAAAAAAATTTATAAAAAATTATAATAATTCTAAATACTACTTCTTTTTAATGTTTAATAATTTAAAATCATTAAAAATATTATAATAATTTTAAAAATTAAAATTTCTTTTAAACTATAATTATAATTTTTAATCAAAACAAATAAATAATATGTCAAATGGTAAGAAATAAATAATATCTTTAAAATATAGAAACTGACCCAATAAAAGATCAAAACTTAAATTTAAACAAAAATAATCAAAATCAATATAATCAACAAGGATATCAACAATCTTCTTTACCTCAAAATTACACGGGTGTAACGAACAACACAAATCAACCAATGATGACTCAACAACCAATGATGGGTCAACAACCAATGATGGGTCAACCAAAGGTATTTATTCCAATGTTTGGAAATCTCCAATATACATTTACCCAAGATCCCCTTAGTGAATTAGCATTAAGTGTGAGAGCAACAATAAGACAACAACCAGAATTAGGGGAAATAATGACAGGATTGGAGACTGAAAATAGATATCATGTTTTTATAACATTACCAAATGGAATGGAAAAATATTTATTCAAATGTAAAGAAGAATCTACTGGTTGTCAAAGAAATTGTTGTACTGCAGATGCACGTGAATTTAAAATGAAAATTAAACATATACCAAATGTAACGAGTTTTAATGATACTGCTTTCAAAACTTATTTTGCTGAATTGATTAAACCATTTAAATGTACTTGTTGTTGTTTAGCTCGTCCAATTATAAAAGGAGAATATAGTAGTAATAAACAAGAATTTGGTGAAGTTAAAGAAGAATGTACCTGTTGTGATCCTTTATTTGTTATTTTAAATGATAAAGAAATTAAATATTCTATTACTATTGATTGTTGTCAATGTGGTTTTTGTTGTAGTGGAGGTTGTGGTAAACTATATGAAGTTGTATGTAATATTAGACAAGGAGGAAAAAATGGAAATATTGTTGGGACAATTAAAAAAAAACTTGCTCAATCAATTGCTGAATTAATTACTGATGCTGATACTTATGTTGTTGAATTTCCTCAAATGGCTTCACCTGAGGATAAATTCACTCTTATTATGGCTGGATTATTTATTGATTATAGATATTTTGAAACTAGTCATTCTGATGGAGGTACAAGTAGAAGAAGAAGACGTTATTGAAATATGTTTTATTTTAGTTTAAAAAAATTTATTCTTTTTTTTTTATAAAAACAGTTTTTTTTTGATTTATTCGTTTTATTTTTTATATAGTTTTTTTTATTTTATTATTTATTTTTTTTTGATTTTATTTTTTATTTTTTAATCATTGAGAAGATTAATTAAATTTTCAAAAAGGAATTGTATGTCATTGTGAGTTAAGTCTTTTCCTTTTTCTTTTAATTTTTGAACAACATCTTTACTATAATCTTCTTCATAAAAAATCATTTTTGTTGGATAAATATTCTTTTCTAATTCAATATCAAAAGTAAAATCACCAGGAATGTTTTTAACATTTGAAACTATGGCTGTAAATTTATCATCTGATAAAGAAGTTATTGTTATTCCATTTATTGTATTGTTTAGATGTTTTGAAATAAATTCTTTATTTCTAAAAAATTATTTTATTTTTTACCGACTAAATGATTATTTTATATAATATACTCCCTAATTTTAAATAAATTGAAATTTTACTCATTTGATGGTTTTCTATTTTAATATTTAATTATATATATTTACATACTAAAATATTAATATATTAAATTACTATCTACAATTCTAATAATTAATTTTTACTTTCTATATTATTAGAGATTTATTTTTACTTTCTATATTTTTAGATAAATTAATTTTTACAAACTATTAAAATTAAATTTTATTTTATTACTCACTATAATTTTTATAAAATTCAAATTACATTGAACTTAATTATTAATAAAAATATATTTTACTCTCTAATTTTTATTAAAATAATTCTTACTTACTAATAAAAATATAAAATTAAAATTTACTGTCTATATTTCATAATAAAAATTATTTTTACTTACTAAAAATATAATAAATAAATAATTTTACAATTCAATTTCAACTGTATTTTTCTTTTTATGAGGAAAAAGATTCATTTCTCTAAAATCCCCACTAGTGTTACATAATATATAATTACTTTCATTATTAATATTTTCCATTATATATTTAATTTTTTCTAAAACATTTTCAATTTTTGATAAATTTTTTAATAATTCAATATTATTAAATTTTAGAACACTTCTTAAATTATTAATAATTTCATAATTTAAATTATTTTGACTTTCCTTAATAATATAATTTTCAATTATTTCATTTGCTAAAGTAATTTCATCTAAATTTTCTTCTCTATATTGATTAATTATCATCATTAATTTTTCATTATTAGCATTTTTTAAAATATCATTAATAACTAAATCAAATTGTTCAATATAATTTTTTGATTGTTTAATATAATTTTTATATTCATTTAATTCATTATTATTAATAGTTAATTTTTGTAAAGAATCAAGAGGATGATTTTGATGTTCATTCAAACAAAAAGTACATATATTACTTTTACAATCTTGACAATAAAAACTAATAGTTTGACCATGTTTAGGACATGATGAATCAAAATTGTATAAAGGAATTAAAATATGTGTCTCATTTTTTTTTATATGATGTTTTTTACAATTTGAACAAAATGGTGATTTACATTCATTACAAAATAATAAAAAAATATCTTTATGATTTACAGGATCTTTATTACATCTTTTACATTCACATTTTTCTATTGAAAATTTTTTACTATATTGTAAAAAGTTTTTTAATGTTATTGTATTATTATGTCCTGCTTTACATTCATATTTAATATATCCTAAACCATCTTTAGAATGAATAAATGTTATTGATGGAATATTAATGCATTGAGGACATCTTATTATTTTGGTTTCTGGTGAAGGTTTTTGTTTTTTTGGAGATTTAATTGTGATTTAATAGGTGATTTAATAGGTGAATTACTCATTTAAATAATATATGATTTTAAAATTAATTTTATTTTATAAATTAAATAAATATAAATTTCAATTATTTTTAAAGTATTATAAATTTGAATTCTACAATTTTTTTCAATTAGATTTAAATTTTTAAAATATATTAATATTCACTATTTAATAATATTTAAAATTCTTAGGGCAAGGAATATATTCCATAATCATAATATTTACGACTTTTGTTTTTTTCTGTTATATGAGCTTTTTTTAAAAATGTTACTCCTTTAAAATATTTCGCTGAATTTATAATTTTATTTATTTTATCATTTAATTCATTTAAAGATTCTGAAATATATAAATTAACGTTTTTCAGCTCTTTTAATCCTCTTTTTAATTTTAAAATGCAATTAATTTTTTCTTTATTATTATTACAAATATAATAATCAACAACTTCTCCTGATTCTCCTATGAATTCATCTGTCTTCATATCTTTATTACCAACAACTTCCAAATCATTATTAATAAAATATTTTGGTGATGATTCCATTTTATTATTTCCATTAAATTTCTTATGACCTCCTTCATGAAAATAAACAAAGTTTATTTTAACTGCTTTGTCATCATTTTCATCAGTAGATATTGGTTTTAATGTTTGAAATAATTCAAATTCATTAAAAGAATAAATTCCAGTATAACTATCTGTGTATGCATATTTGCCATCTTGTAAAAAATATCTGAAAAAATAATTTTGTTGATTAAATAAAATATGCTCCTTAATTAAGAATAAAGGAATCATTAAAATCTTATAAATATCTTTATTAGTATTATAATCAAAATCTGAACCAGAATTTAATTGTAAATAAATTAAACTTAATTTTGAATTTAGTTTTAAATTTTCTATAATATTTCTATAAAATAATTTTGAACTAAAATAAGGGGAATAATATGGTAAATCTATTAATTTTACTAGTTCATAAGAAGCTTCATTGATTCTATTTTTCATTATATAACTTCTTAAATTAAATAATATTTTAATTTTATCTTTTAATGAAAATACTTTATTTTTATCTTTTAAAAATTGTTTTTCTATTTCTCTTTTTAATTTTTCAAAATGAAGTAATGAATAAAATGGATTGTTATTAAAAACAACAATATAAATATATATTAATTCAATTGTTGATTCATAATCTTTTTCTTTAATTTCATCTTTAAACCTTTCTGAAAATGGAGTTTCAAAATATCTTTTTAATATTAACTCAATGTCTTTAAATTCTGAATTGAATTTATCACAAAAACTAATTTTTTGTTCATAAAAATCAGATATTTTATCTTCATTAATTTTATTTGTTATAGCAAAATCAAGTAAACCATCACAAAAATTTGATTCTATTGATTCCAAATAATCAATATCTTTATTTACATTAGGAATAATAAATTTATTTATTATTTCTTCTTTAAATTTTGTAAAGATTGTTTTTTCTTTTTCAGTTAATTGATATATTTCCTTTTCTTCTTTATTGAGGAATAAGCATCCATATTTTTTTTTTTTTATAATTCTAACATTTAAAAAAATATTATTATTATTTTTATCATCAAAAACTGCATTAAAACAATCAATATTTAAATCAGAACAGTAATTAATAATATCAACACATGTTTGACAATTAATATTTATAATTGTATATCTCCTTCTATTATTTATCTCAAAGTCTTCTTCGATTTTTATTATTTTTTTTGGTTTCATTATTTTTCACTTGAATAAATTTTGGAAGTGATTTTTCAATTTTTGAATAATAAATACATTCTAATGAAAATTTTTGAATATCTGAATTATTCTCATCATCTGTAAATATTGTATAAATATTATTTTGATGAGAATAAACATTTATTAAAAATTCTTTTTCATAATTTTCATTTAAAAGTGAAATTTTTAAAGGAGTAACATAATTTTGACCAGACAAATCAGAGAGTTCTAATGAAATATATTTTTGATCTTCAATCAAATATTCTTTTGAATTCCATTTACATTTTAATTTTTGAAATGAAGAATTTTCTTTTATTAACTTATGAAAATTAAATGTAATTGTTGTTCGCCTTTTTTTGAAATCAGAAATTGTTTTTTGAAGTTGTGGGGATATTGAAAGTAATTTTGAATACATTTCTTTTTGAATTTTATTGAATTTTAATCTTTTATTTATTAAATATGTTGTAACAAAAATTAAGAAGAAAGTAATAAGAGTGGTAAATATCATTTTTTAGTTAATTATTAATTAAGAAATTCAGAATAGAAATATTTAATAAAAAAACAAAAAAAAAATTATATTAAAAAGAACAAATTATAGAAATATAATTAAAATAAATAATAATAATTAATGAAGTTGAATTATTGTAAAAATACAAATTAAATTAAATTTTTATTTTTTTATTAATAGAAAAAATAATTTAATAGTCAAATATTATTATTGTATCTATTTTTCATATTGTTTTGTAAATCATCTTTCAATTACATAAAATAAAAAATTAATTTATATAATGAATTAGAAATTAATTCATGTTCTCTATTTTTACTCTTGCTTTTTGTTTTATTTTGATATTTGAAATAATAGAATGGTAATTTTGAAAAATAATCAAAAAAGTTTACATAATTTTAACATTTATAAAATAAACTATTAGATAAAAAATAATTTGAGTAATTTATATCACTGAAATATTTTAATTATCATATTTTTTTAAATTAATTTAAATAATAATTTTTTTTGAATTGTTTTATTTAGTTTTACTTAAATTTATGAAATGAAAAAATAATTTGTCATTTTATATTCATCAATTTAATAATAAATTAGACAATTAAAATTTAATCAATAAAAATCAAAATGAAATCATATATTGTATAAGTAAAAAATAATAATAAAAAAATATAATTACACAAATCATTAAAAATTATAAATGAAGAAAGCATTAATTATAATCTTATTTACCTTTGTATTAACCCAAATACAATATGAACCTTATCCTATAGCAAATGAAGATGAGATAGAGTTAAGAGGAGATGATTTTCCAAATGAAGAAGAAATCCCAAATTGTGGAAATAAAGAAGTATACAATCAAGAAAAAATGGAAAAATTATCTATAAAAAGAGAGAAATGATTCTTGAGAAAAACAATAAAAGAAAAAAAGATGAAGAATATCATGAAAGAAAAATGGGTGAAATAAATAATGTACAATTAGTACAAATAGAAAATTTAAGTATACAAAGAGAATAATCAAATGGACAATAACAGAAAACTTGTAGAAATGAAATTAAATAATGAAAATAAAAAAATGGATATAAACAATTGTCATGAAAGAATAATGCAAAAAATGAGTGATGAAAGAGAAGATAGAGAAAGAAAAGAAAATCATCGTCATGAAGAAGAGTTAAAAAAAATGTAAAATGAAAGAATATTACAAGAAAAACAGATTGAAAATGAAAAAGAGCATTTAAAAAATAGAAAAGAAGATAATCAACATAATCATGATAAAGAAATGACAATATTAAAAGGTAAAAAAACAAACAAATTATGAATGAAAGAGTATTAGAAGAAAGTCGAAATCAACATACAGAGAATTGAAAACAAAGTGAAATTCAACATGAAGAAAGAATAAAAAAGAAGATAATAAACATGAAGAAACTATGGAATCGTAAAGACTTCTACATAATGAAAGAATGAAAGATAAAGATCTTTCAATTAAAGATGAAGGAAATTGAGATTAAAAAGATGATGATAAAAATGAATAATAGTCTGCTGAAGAAGTATATGAAAAACCATCTGAAAAAAATTCAATGAATAATATAGGAATGATGAATAGTTATAATATGCCAAATTATAATCATAATATGATGATGATGGAATGAATAATTATAATATGTAAATGATGAATCATATGGTTTGTATGTCAATGAGGAATATGCAAATGATGAATAATACGCAATCAAATAATAATATGACAATGATGAATAATAATATGCAAATGATATGATTTTAATAAAGATTAATTCTCTTAGTTAATAATCATTTTATGATTTTGTTTTTGACAAAATTTATAAATAATAATTAAAAGAATTAATTTATTTAATATTTTAAATTAAATTAAGTATTTTCTAGAAATTATAAGAATCTAGAAAAATAAAGTAAAAGTGTTTTCGTTTTTTTCATTATACATAAAACATTATTTTAAATATTTAAAGATCTTCATGCTCCATTTAAACAAACAACCATGAATATTTTTAAAATATTTATTTCATTTATTATTTTTTTAATAATTTTTACTAAAAAGAAGTCTTCAAAGCAATAAAAATAATATTAAAATTGATTAAAAATATAAATCAAAAATACAAATAATATAAATAAAAAAATAATTATTCAATTAAAAATAAAATTTTTATATTTAAAATCCAGAAATAAATAATTTTTCTTAATTTTTTTCAAAAAAATCTTAATTAAAGAAAAGTAAATTAAGAAGAAAAAAGTATCCATCTATTATAAGTTCTTTCTAAGGACATCATTTATTCATCTTTATTATAACGATTTTTTAGAAAGTTTTACACAATATTAAGGAAAGAGAATATATTTCTAAATAAGAAGGATAACAAACATAAAGGTTTTTTCTTTAAACACAACTAATTAAAATTCAAATTTAAAAAAATATAGGAAAATCTATTAAAAAAAAAATATCGATTTCAGTTGCCTAAATAGAATAACACCTAATAGTAAAATAAAATGATCAAAAAACAAACATTTTCAAAAATAAAAAAACAACTAAAAAGAAGGAAAATCAAAAAATCAATGACTGAAGAATTTAAAGAAAATTTAAATTCTTTAAAAAAAACAGCAAAAAAATAATAAAACTCCTAATTAAAAAAATAGAAAACATAAAATACTAAGAAATAAATCTTTATTTTTTTGATTTATTCAATTATGCACTTAAAAATATTTTTGGAATTTTTTTTCAAATTCAAAGATTTTTATATTTGTTTAATCTTAGTAATAGATTTAACTTATAATTATTTTTGTTTTTTTAATTCATTATAATCATTTATATATTTCAAAAAAATAGACTTTATCATTTAGAATTACTTTCTTTAATTTTAAATTCATTGTAAATAAACAAATAAATTCAATAAAAAAAAATAAATTATATTTTTACTTAAAATTTTCAAAAAATTAAAATATAAAATGGATGCTCAAATTCAAAACGATTATAACACCGCCAAAAATATAGGAAAGCAATTCCTTGAAGTTTTCCTTAAACCAGGAGTTAATTATTCAAATTTTTATGGAAATGATAGTATATTAACTTTTGAAAGTGAAGTTTTCATTGGAACTCAAAATATAGTGAATAAACTATCTACTTTAAACCTTAACTCAAATTTTACTAATTATGAAGCTCAACCTTCAGTTCAAGGAATTTTACTTTTTGTGAGTGGAACTTGTTGCTTACCTGGTGAAACAAATCAACTTCCATTTATGAGAATTATTTTCTTAGCCAATTCTAATGGGTCTTATTATGTTAAAAATGATATTTATAAAATTACTTTTGCCTAAAAAAATTTTTTAAATGTTACTAAAAAATAAATAAATAATTATTTATGGATATTTAAAAATATTTTTAAATTAAATTTTTGAATTAAAGGTTTTTTTTTTAATGTGCTTTTGATTCTTAAAAAAGATAATATAAAATTTTGAGATTCATTTAATAAATTTTTTTAATGAAATGTATATAATTTGTATTCAATAATGTACTCAATTGAGTTTTTAATATTTGCATAATTATATTTAAAAAAAAAATAAAATGTAAAAAAAGACAAATTTTCTTTAATATAAAAATATTGTAAAACATTTAAATTTAAATAAAGAATTACTCATCTTCTTTTTTATCTTCTTCCTCTCCTTCATTTTTTTCTCCTTCTTCTCCTTCTTCATTAGGGTCTTTAGGAGGAAAAGTAGGTTCAGGTTCATCAGGCAAATCATCTAAATCATTAGGTAATTTAGGAAAAGCTTTATAATTAAATGTCCCTTCTTTATGTGTATCAATAAACTTAAGTCCATTACCAAAATAAAAGAAATAATTTTCTTTTCCAAAATAAAAATTATAAGCTCCTGGCCAAATCAAACTTTTAACACAAATAATTCCATAATCAGCTTTATTATCCTTTTGATCAGCAGGATCAAAATCAGGAGTTTCTTCTAGTAATTTAATATAAGGATTAATATAAACTTTATCTTCATATACTTGTGATAATTTCCAAGGAGTAATTTTAACATTGGTTAAAGAACCACTATCAATAAATTTATCTTTTACAATAGATTTCATTCTTTCTTCAAAAGGGTCTTTTGCTTTTTCTTTTTTTTGAAATTCTTCAGGTTCAGGATTATCATCAGGAACTTCAATAAAATGACTAACTCTTCCTTGATTTAATATACTAGGAAGGAAATGAATCCAATTTTTCATATCTAATAAATCATTATGTTTAAAAGGAATTGGCTTTTCGTTTGGAACAAGCATCATAAATTGATTATCTGGATTATCAGGTTCAGCTAAATTCCAATGATTAATATTAGGAACTAATTTAGTCCCATGATATATTCTTGCAATTTGACAACGTAAATAATGTTGTTCTTGTCCATTAAAATGAGGATTACTATATATTGGTCTTTTTAAATCTCCAGTAAATATATATCTAATTTTCCTACTTGCAATAATTTGACTTGGTTTAACATCAGGTAATTCAACCCAAGGTTCACTTAAATTATTAGTAACATAATATACATCTCTATTAACACCATCATTCTTCCTTTGTTCCATATCAGGATCATAAGCAAATTCTGCAGGAGGATCTAAATCAGCAACTTGAGCAATGTAATAGTCTTTTTCACTTCCATATATTTTACCAAAGAAAGAAATTTGACCAGCTTGTAATAATCCACTTAAATTTCTTAATGAATTTGTTAATAAAAAGGATTCTTCTTCTCCTAAGGATATTCCTGCATATGATAATTTTTGAAATATTGAATGATAATCTGATATGAAATTTACTGTTGTTATTGGCTGGGCTTCTCCTTCTGGATCTTCTGGCTTTTGCATTAAAGGCTCTAATAAAGTTTTTGTTGGTTTTATGTTTTGAGAAAAGGATTCTAAATAGTTTAAAAGAGATTCCCTTTTTAATTCTGGATTATCATATTTACCTGTTGTTTTCAATTTCAAGGCAATATCTTCAAAACGATCCAAATAAAAATCATTATCATTTGTTTCTTGTTTAAATTCAACCAATTTTAATATTAAATTTATTATGTTTTCATCATTTGTTGAAGATTTTATTTCTTCTAATTGGGAAATTATTTCTTGAAATTTGTTTTCAGTTTCCATTTTTTATTTATTTATTTATAAATTTTATTTTTAGAGATAATGATTAAGTATTTAATTTTTTAACATTTAAAAGAAAAAAATAAAAAATAATAATTCCCTAATAATGAATAATCAAATGAATAAAAAGGAGAAAAAAATGACCGTATTTATTAAGATATACATTAGGAGAAGGTGAATTTGCAAAAATAAAAGTAACTAGACAAATATATACTAATGAAAAAACTGCAATAAAAATTTAAGATAAATCTTTTTTTTAAAGAGATGTTCAAAGATTTAAAAAAGAAATAAATATATTAAAAAAAACTCCATCACAAAATATAATTCAACTATATGAAATAATAGAAAGTAAAAAGTCATTATATATAATAATGGAATATTATGAAAAAGGAGAACTATTTGATTATATTGTAAATAATGGTAAATTAAAAGAAGAATAAGCATCTCGTTTATTTCATCAAATAATAAATGGAGTAGAATATCTAAATGAGCAATGTATAATACATAGAGATTTAAAATCAGAAAATATATTATTAGATAATAATTTAAATATTAAAATTTCAGATTTTGGTTTAAGTACTTTTTATAATAAAAATATTTATTTACAAACACCTTGTGGAACTCCTTCTTATGCGTGAAATGTTAAAAGGAAATGCATAAAATGCAACTTCAAGTGATATTTGGTCTTGTGGTATTATATACAATGTTATATGGATGTTTACCTTTTGCTGAAAGTAAAGAAGATATTATTTATAGAAAAAATTTAAGTCATAATTTATTATTGTTTTTTGTCAAAAGATGATAAAGATTTATTAAATCATATTATGGAAATTAATCCTTTGGAAAGATATACTATTCAACAAATAAAAAAAAATCCTATGTTTAATCTAGTTACTCCTTATTGAGGAATTAAATGAAATTCTTGTTAATGAAAATCTTTTAGATATGGTTGAGAAATATAATTTTGGCAGAGAAAAATGTAGACAAAATATATTGTATTATTAATGTTTGAAAAAATATATTCTTATTTGAACAATTATAAAAAAGATTATTTAAGAATTAATAAAGCAACTAGTAAAAAGAAAATAAAGTTGAAAGACCTAAAACTACAAGAACTAACATTGTAAATATTATTATTAAAAATGATAAATCTATTATTGAAAATGATAATAATAGAACGAAAAATAATAGACAAGTGGAAATATATAAAACTGAAACAGAAACTGATTTAAGAAGTAATATAAGTTATATTAATAATGATGATAAAAGCTTTGGAAAAAAAAGCCAAAAAATTTTAATTATATTCCTATTATAAAAATTGAATAAATCATAATAAAAAATTATAAATGGGAATAATATTGTTAAAAATGAAGGAAATGAAAAACAAATAAATATTAAAGACAATATTAGAAAATTTTCTGATAATTCTTCAAATAATAATATATTCAAAACCAAAAAAATAGAACAAATAAAAACAAATTAAACAAAAAAAAAATCCATTTAATAATTCAAATCCTAAATTAATAGTAACGAATATAATATTAAATAATATAGTTAAAAATAAAATAAAAAATAAAGGACAAGACTTATCGACGAAATAACACAAAAAATTTAAATTTAAGAACAAAAAAATCAAGAAAAAAAATAATAATATAGTTTCAATTACAGAATTATCAACACTAATTAGAAAAAAAATAAAAGAATGTTCAAAAAATTATAGTGCTCCCTAAAGAAACAAATAATTTAATAAAAACATCAAATGATACTATAAAAATTAAAGAAATGTTTCCAATAAAAGAAAATGGTGAAGAAACAAAGAAGGAAAAGAAAATAATATAAACATTGCAACAAATAAAGAAATAAAAAATGAAAAAAAGAAAAATAACTTTTTAAATAATCTAATAATAAATAAAGATTATAGCAAACAATCATATTTGAAAGTAAATTTAAAACTCCAACAAATAATAATAATAAAATAAATGGAATAGAATTCAATAAAAAATCAAAAGAAACATATAAAAATGATGTTAAAGAAGGAAGAACTACTTCTCAACATAAATCTTCTCCTTTTCCATTAGATAAAATAATCTTAGAAAATGATGAAAGTTTTTTTTAGAAGATGAAAACCAATTAATGTTTTATATTATATTGTTAGAAATTAGTAGTTTCATCATTTTATGGAAATTGTAACTTTCAATCTTCTCAAACTCAACAAAATAATTATAATCAAATCACTAACAATAAAAATTCATTTCTTAAAGAAAATTATCAAAACAATAACAAAAAAGAAAAAATTTATTTAAGAAAAATTATAAAAATGAGAATTCAATTATTGATTATAATATTTATAATATATATTATAATCATTTTTTAGGTTTTTCAACTAATTATGATGCTGATATAGATTCAAGGACAGAAATTTCAATAGAAAAATCATTATCAATTGAATCAAATGAATTTTGAAATTTTTCTTTTTCTCCTCAAAGTTAAAAATGTTTATGAACAAAATACGATTCCTTTTTTAAATTTAAATTCCTCTTTCAATGGTAATTCAACAAAAAATTCATTAAAAAAAATAAAAGGAACTATATTGGAATTATTTCAGAAGATGAAGAATAAGAATTTTTTGATAAAGAAAATAAACAAAAATAAAAAATTAAAAAATTATACCCTGAAAAAAAAGTAAATATAAATTTGTCTTTGATTTTGAATAATACTAATAATAACAATAGGAATTTATAAATTAAAAAAGAAAATAAAAAAAGGTATTGAATTTTTTTTTTGTGTATATTAAACTTTTTATAATTGTAAATAATTATAATGTTATATTTAATCATTATAAATAAATTTCACTTTTAAAAAAATAATTATTAAATTAATAAAATAACAAATTAATAAAAACGATTAAATTTAAAATAAATAAATGAAAAAAACATCAACTTTTCTTTTAACTTTAATGATTTTCCAAACAATAAAATCAGAAGAAGATAAAATAAATATAATAATGAAAAAAAAAGAAACAGCTATTCAATCCCAAGTAACAGAAACATCAGACACTAAAATTGAAAAAATAACTAAAGTTTTTTCAGACACAATAATAAAAGGAAATATAAATGCAGAAGAAATAATAACAGATAAAATAAATATAAATGGTGAAGGAACAATAAAAGGAGAATATTTAACAAATGAATTAGAAACAAATACATTAAAAGTAAATACAGTATATACAAATAAAATTTCTGGTTTAAATGGTTTTATTCAATTAAATGGTGATTTAATAATAAATGGACCTGAAGAAAATATTGAAGAAAATTCCCAAAATTTAATATTTACTAATCCACCACAACAAATAAATAATTTATTATTAAAAAATGAATATTATAAAGTAAATGGAATTAAACAATGGTCATTAATATCATATGATGATTTTTCTTCAAGTGAAAATATAAAAGATTGGTCATTTCAAAAATTAATGTCATGTAATGATAATAATGGAAATTTATTTATAGGAGGATATTGCTTATTAAGTAAAGAAGAAGTTTCTAAAAAATTTTTTATAGGATATTCTCATGAATCAATTAGAGTTAAAGCATCTTATCATATGTTTGATAATTGGAATGGTGAAATGGGGTATATGAAAATTAATGATCAAATTGTTTGGGCAAAAGAAGGTAAATCTAATGAAAAAAATGGAATTAATATTTGTGGTGGTGATTATAATGATCCTTATTTTAATTTAGTTATTGATGTTACTATTCCTCATAATGAAAGTGATGTTACTATTACTTTTGGTTCTACTTTAGATAAAGATCCTTGTGATGCTAGTTATGGTTTTCAAGATGTTATGTTATATATTAAATAATTAAAAGTTATTCAATTTTTTTTTGCATTTATTTACAATTTAATTTTTGTCTTTTTTTTATTTATTAAATTTTATAATTTTATGTTTCTTATTAAAGAATTCTTCTTTTTCTTTAAATTTGCAATAATCTTAATGCTTATTATATAATTCTGCTTTTTGACTTTATTTCTCAATTGAACAATTTCAATTGTTATATTTTTTATTATTTTTAAGAGTTACTCCCATCTACATTTTTTTAAAAAAAGTAAATATCAAATTATTTAAATTTAAATACTAAATTAAAATTAGTTAAAATATAAATCTGTAAAAAAAATAAAATTAATTCATATTCTCAAATATTTTCAATTTATATTTAGTATTTAATTGATTAAATAAATTTTTTATAATCAGTTAACCTTTTTTTCTTATTTTGTTTTCGTGGTATTCTTCTTAGTTTTTTTGAGGATAAAAAATATTTTGAATTCCACATTATATTTTGATTTTTTATATTCAAATCAAATCTGGCTCTTCATTATATTTTTTTACATCAAATATTATTATCCCAGAATTTCTGTTTTAAAAATTTTGTCAAATCAATTCTTTTTAATAAAATTACATTTATTGATTTCTTTGAAATGGATTAAGATTTATTATTTGTTGAAAATACTTCTTCTTCACTAGTGATTTATTTTTCTTTTCATATTTTTTTTTCTCATAATTTCCCTTTGTTTAAATTCTTTTAATTCATAATTTTTTCTAATTAATTAATACAATAATTTAATATTAATAAACATTTTTTATAAAATTTAATATCAAATAGATAAATATAAATTGTTTTTGAATTTTTTAAATATTATATAAAAACCAATTTATCTCATTTGACATCTTTTATTAATTTATTTATATTTTCTTTATCATATTGTATTTCACATTCTTTAAATTGGAAGATATGTTTTGGAAGAGCATTACCATTAGGAAGTTTAAAATCCTTTTTTTTCATATCATCAAAAAAAGGATGATTAAGAGCTTGATAAGGAGTTAATCTTTTATTAGGTTCATAAACTAATAATTTATCTACTAAATCAATAAATAACTGATCATCAGTTTTATCTTTAAACACATCTTTCCATAATTTATGAGCAATATTAGGTAATTTAGAAATATGAACTTTAGGATTCATTTCATTAATCTGTTCTTTTGTTGGAGTTCCTAAAATTTTAATGATTTCATACATTTGTTCTTTAGCACTTTTACCAGGAAAAATTGCTCTGTTTAAAACTAATTCAGCAATTACACAACCAATACTCCAAACATCAACTTGACAAGTATAAAACGTTGCTCCTAAAACTAATTCAGGAGGTCTATAATATCTTGAACATATATAAGCAATATTTTCTTCAGTTTTTACTAATTGCTTTGCACAACCAAAATCACATAATTTTAATGTATAATCTGATAAATCTATTAATATATTTTGTGGTTTAATATCTCTATGACATATTCCTATTGAATGTAAGTAACCTATTGATTTTAACATTTGATAAGAATATACTTTTAATAAAGAAGAAGGAAATTTTGTTCCATTATGTTTATTTTTTGAAATTAAAACTGATAAAGTTTCAGGGACATAATCCATTATACAATTTAAAAAAACATCATCACTTTTTGCTTTTGGAATATTGGCTTTTGTGTAATAAAATGCAAGGAGTTTTACTATATTTGGGTGATTTAATTTTTGCATTATTGATAATTCTCTGTTTTTATATCTTCTATCTTGGAAAACTGTTTTTACTGCAACTTTTTCACCTGTTTTTTTTATTTTTGCTAAAAAAACTTCTCCAAAAGCACCTTGACCTACTATATCTTTTTTATCAAACAATAAATCATTTTCTACTAATTTTTCCTCCTTGTCCATATTTATTTTGAATTTAATAATTATAAGAATTTGATTAATACATTTTTTATTAAATTTTTAATATAATTTTAACCCAATTTTTCTTAAAGTTTTTGTCAATATTATATTATTATTATAATTAAATTATATTATTATTATAAATAAAAAGGAATTTAAATATATTATTTTATTTTATTTTTTTGAAATTTTTCTATTTAATTTTTCTAATGATAAATTTCTAAAATCAAGAAATAATCTAAATGTAAATGGGATAATAAAAACTTATTTATTTATAAATTTTCTGAATTTTTTGAAATAAATTCATTTATTTAATTATTTAAGTCATAATAAAATAATTACTTAGATTAATAATATTTAAAATTAATAAATCAAATTATTATTATTTTCAAAGATTGAAATAAGAAATATATATTAAAAAGTTTCTTTTTTATATTAATATTAAAAAAATTTTATATAATCTTAACTCAAATCAACTAATTATTCAATATTTTCTTAATAAATAATCCCCATACAAAATACATTTTTCAGAATCTCAAGTAAAAATTTTATTTTTTATATTATATTTTTCTTTTAATAAATTCATTGATGTAAAATTTAAAAATATATTTATATTTATTATAAAATATTAGATAAATGAATAATGAAAGAAATGGCTGGGATTATAAAGGAAATTCCTTTGAGACAAAAGATGAAGTTCATCCTAAAGGAAATAAAAAAAATAATCATAAATTTAAAGATGGAGAAAGGAATTATGAATATCCCCCTTATAGAAAGCATACAAAAAAAAATGATTATAATGAAAAAGGAAGAAAAAGTGAAAATAATATTTATAAAAAAAACTTAAAGAAAAATAGAGAAAATAACTTTGAAATTACTGAAAAATATTCAGAAAATATTGAAGAGATGACAAATGAAATTAATAACCAAATACAACAAGATGAAATAAAACTTAAAAACTATAATCAAACTTCTCAAAATAATTCAAAAAAAAATTATTACAACACTCCTCAAATAAACAATACATTAAATAATTATAATATAAATAATCTAAATGAACAAAATCAACAAGGAAATTTAAATCAATTTTTTTATCAAGATAATTCACTTAATAATATAAATTATATTAATAACCAAAGTAATAATAATCAAAATGGAATAGTTAAAAATTATAATCCAATCTTAAATCCTCAATATAGAAAATTTAATAACATAAAACAATATAATAACAATAATAAAGGGAAAAATACTAATAATTCATATAATAATACAAATTTAAATATGACAAAATCATTAATGCAAATAACAAGTGGAAATAATTTAGAAAATCAAATAGAACAAAATTCAAAATTAAATATTGAGAATTCTCAAAATAATATTTCTATTAATTCAGATAATTTATCAACAAAAACTCAAACTTATTATTCGAATAGAGCATGTGCTCCGTTACCGAATTATGGAAATGAAATATTTATTAATAATATGAATCAACAAATTCCTCCTTATATTAATGACCCAATGTATAATTTTAATAGAATTCCAATAAATTTCTTTAGTGGTTTAAATTCAGTTAATATTGAACAAAATAATTTATTTAATTATTCACCTTTTACAATGAATACTATTAATTTAAATCAAAATAATGTTATGAATAACAATAATGATAATATGAAAGAAAATAAAAAGAAAAATAATTTAATTGGGAAAAATAAGGGAAATAGAAGTAATCAAGGAAATAAAAATTTAATTCCTAATAATAATAATAATACTAATTTAAATTTTAATAATTCAATTAATGGAGGAATTTTTATTAATCAAAATCAAAATATTCAATATCATAAAAAAAATACAAATAAAAAATTAGGATTAAGAAAACTTAATAGTGAGAAAAATATTTCTATAAATAATTTTCCTTTATTTCCTCCAAAAAATCTATTAAATAATAATAAAATAATTAATCAAAATACACAAAAAGAAGAACAGATAAGTCCTTTTAATAATTTGATTCTTAAGATAAAATTACCAAATGGAAATGAATCAATTGATATTTTAAATATTAATTTACTTGAACATGATTTTCATAATATAGCACAAAAATATGTTATTAATAATAATTTTAATCCAATATTAATTGAGACTATTTATAATAAAATAATACATTCTTTAGAATTAACAAATAATATTTTTTCTAATAATACTACAATATATGATAGAAAGAAATTAGAAGATTTAAGAAATTATTATTTGAATAATAAAGAAGAAAATGAATTAAATAATAGTATAGAAGATATATTAGAATATAATAAATATTTAGAAATGATTAAGGATTTATCACCAAATAAAAATGAAATTAAAAATTTTGAATTTCTTAATTATACAGTTTAAAGATGAAATAAATAAATATTTTATATATTATAAATTTAAGTATTTATCGCTTACTAAGAAATTTAATAAACAAATTTTTTAATTTAATTTAAAAAAAATTATCCTTTATTTGCAATATTAAGAATTTAATATCCAATAATAATTAATATTTTTGATTATAAATTAATGATTAATATTACTTTAAAAACTCTATTTTATTTAATTTTAACTAACTCTTGATTCATACATTTTTGAGCTGTATTAATAATATCAGGTTCAGCAGTTGTATTACATATATTTTCTAAATAAGTTGTAATATAAGAAACATAAGGTTTTAAAATTTTTTTTCCATCATTTTGATATTCTATAATCCAAATAAAAAGTTGAATCATTCTTTTATGAATTTTATGACAAGATAATTCTAATCCTTTTAATAATTTTGGAATATCATCAGGTTTAAAATTTAATTTTATTTTAAGAGATTCAATATTACTTCCAGGGAAAAATTGAAGAATAAAAACTAAACATTGACAAGCCATTTCTTGTACATTAACATTTTTATCATTTCCTAATAAATCAATGCATAATTGAAAATTTTTAGCAACGTTTTCGATTTTACTTTGAAAATTTTTCTTATATGAATCTAAATCAACTTTAGAAGGATAATTCTTTCTTTTATAATCTGCAATTTTTTCTATTAATTCATTAAACAATTCAAATACATAATCCATATAAACTGATTCATCATCACTTTCTAATCCTTTTGATATTAAATAATTAACTTTATCAATTAAACCAATTTTTATTATTTCATTAAAACCAACTCCTTTATATTCTGTAAATATAATTAAAATTTTTATAATATTTAAATTTGTTGAAAAATCTTTATTTTTCATTAATCTAAATATTTCATCTATTATTCCTTCAGACAAATAAATTGATATGAACGTTTCATCTTTTTCTATTATAAGAGACATTAGTGATAAAGTTTCTTCTGTTATTTCTTTTTTTTTTAGTAAATTTAATAAAATCGGACAACAATTTTTAATTAAGTTTTTAATTTCATTTGTTTTTCCTTCACCGTAATCAACAATAAAAGATAAAATATTAGCACATATTGTAATTACTGATGAAACATCATTTATTTTAATAATATCTGATAAATTTAATAATTCTTTATAAAAGCCAGTTAAAATATAATCAATTCTTCCAATAACACTAATTGGATTTTCTGAAAATTTCATTAAAACATTTAATAAATTACTAATAATTTCATCATATCCTTTGTTACTTGCTTTACTTTTAATATAAGATATTATTTGTTTTAAGAAATCTACTGTAAATAGAGGATTACTTATTCTATGGTAATTACCCATTGAAACAAAAGTATTACAATACATTAAAATTTCATCATGTTTATTATCTTTTATTAATTGATTAATAAAGTTTTTTGAATATACAATTGAATTATCAATAAACATTTTTTCAAAGAATTTAACTGCAGTATGAATTTCATTATTTTTTTCTATTCTATATTTTTGTAATTTTGCAAAAGCATTATCACCATATTTAATAATAATTTTAGGAAAAGTTAACAAATAACCTAAAAGCAAAATAATCTTAATTTTAATTATATTATTACACTTTTCAGAAACTTTTAATATAGTTCCAATAAATAATTCACATTTATTTGCAAGAAAAAGATTTTTAACATCTTTAACAAAAGAAAATAATAAACAATTAATAAGACATAATTGAATATTTTCATTTTCTTTTAAAATGACATTAGAATCAGTTAAAATTGGACATTTTTCTAAAAATATATTAATTAAAGAAGGTTGATGTCTAATTAAATGAGAAACAGTTGAAACAGCAGAACATTTTAATTCAACATTATTAGTACTATTATAAAAATCTAAAATTTTAGTAACAAAATCTGAAGAACTTGCAAAATATTTTTTACTTACATTAGTTAAAA
>JAEEGI010008882.1_pt1 | contig 22120 bp, 23 predicted proteins | sample 8958751 | NCBI WGS metagenome assembly JAEEGI01 (sample SAMN16246545, study PRJNA631951) | gut metagenome | biome: gut microbiome; feature: rumen; material: KS-attached | host: Bos | place: Iran: Karaj | collected 2018-10 | reverse complement strand
GGGCGCAAGACCGTGCAGGCGTTTGTCGGCGATTTGCCGTACCGGCTCTACAACGTCGGACGGCTGGACCTCAATTCCGAAGGGCTGCTGCTTCTTACCAACGACGGCGAGCTGTGCAACCATCTGATGCATCCGCGCTACGGCGTCGAGAAGACGTACCGCGTCGTGTGCGACGGCACGCTGTCCGCATCGGAGATCGCGGCGCTGACCAACGGCGTGCAGCTCGAAGACGGCATCACCGCGCCGGCGAAGGTCACGAACATCCGCAGAAGCACGACCGGCGGCACCGCGTTTTCAATCACGATCCACGAGGGACGCAACCGCCAGATCCGCCGCATGCTCGAAGCGGTGGGGCACCGCACGCTGCGCCTCAAGCGCGAAGCCTACGGACCGCTGAAGCTCGGCGATCTACGTCCCGGAGAGTGGCGGTATCTGTCGGAGGAAGAACTTGCGGCGCTTGCGCGCGCGGCGCGTATCTGAACGGCAAGACGGCAACAATGCCGTCTCAGACTGTCTTAAGATGCCAGACCGTTTGCGGCGAGGATGGAAAAAGTAATACTTGTCGGTGGAAAGGGCTCGAAAGCCCTTTCTTAATTTGATATTTCGCCGCAAACCATCCGCGTTTTCGCTCGGTCGCATACCTTAGTATAGCTCCTTCGTGAAAACGCGAATTCTGCCTGCCTTTACGGCAGCCTGTCAGCGTGTCAAAAGGTTTTTTGACACGCTGAGACGGCATAGATACCGCCTTTTTTACACTCTTTTTACGCGGAACGCGGCAGAAAAAAGATGTTTCCCTTGACGAAACCGGACAAACACGGTAAGATGTATCTGTTGATTTATGCGGCTGCAACACAGCAATGTGATGGAATACAGCAAAAACAAAGAATGATTATGGAGGGAAACATGAAGAAATTTTTGGCTATCGTACTGTGCCTGCTGATGGTCGCTTCTCTGGCAGCCTGCAAGTCGTCCGGCAATGAGGAAAAGCCCGCAGATGCAAAAGCAGATTTCAAAGTTGGTGCGGTTCTGGTCGGCGATGAAAACGAAGGCTACACCTATGCGCACATCGAGGGCATCAAGGGCGCTCTCGCGCGGCTCGGCCTCTCGGAAGAAAATGTGATCTGGAAGTATACGGTCGGTGAAACCGAAGCTTGCTACGACGCATGCGTCGACTGCGTAGCGAAAGGTGCAAAACTGGTCATCACGAACTCCTACGGTCATCAGAGCTTCTGCCAGCAGGCAGCGGCCAAGTATCCGGATGTTGAATTCGTTGCAATGACGGGCGACACCGCAAAGGCATCCGGTCTCCCGAATTTCCACAATGCGTTCACGAACATCTATGAGGCACGCTATGTCGGCGGCGTCGTCGCGGGAATGAAGCTCCAGCAGCTGCTCGATGAAGGCAAGGTGGAAGCGAAGAATATGGACGGCGACAACATCAAGATCGGCTACGTCGGCGCATATCCGTATGCAGAGGTCGTTTCCGGTTACACTGCGTTCTATCTGGGTATCAAGTCCATCGTTCCGAACGTGGTCATGGATGTTCAGTACACGAACTCCTGGTTCAACATCACCGCTGAATCCGAAGCGGCCAAGGCGCTGATCGAGCGCGGCTGCATCATCATCGGTCAGCACGCAGACTCCACCGGCGCGCCGGCGACCTGCGAAGAGTACCTCACCAAGAAGGATACCGTCGTCTATTCCGTCGGCTACAACGTAGACATGCTGGCGAATGCTCCGACTGCGGCGCTCACCTCCCCGACGAACGAGTGGATTGAATACTACACCTATGCGATCGGCGCGGTTCTGAACGGACAGAAGTTCGACACCAACTGGGCAAAGGGCTTTGCGGACGATGCGGTTGCGGTCACCAAGCTCGGACCGTCCTGCGCACCGGGCACTCAGGAAAAGGTTGACGAACTGATCGCTGCGTTCAAGGCGGGCAAGCTCAACGTCTTCGACACCAACACGTTCACCGTGGGCGGCGCGAAGGTCGAGGAAGCATTTGCAACCGATACGGACGGCGACTGGGTCAACGATGCGGACAACGCGGTCTTTGACGGCTACTATCATGAGTCGTACTTCCAGTCCGCGCCTTCCTTCTCCCTGAGAATCGACGGTATCACCGAACTCAACTGACAATTCCGACACAAAAGAACGGCTGTTCAGTCAGCCGTTCTTTTTAATTATCTCATGGGATTTCTTTACTTTTGCCGATATGCATGATATAATATGTTCGATTCTTTATATACTTTCGTGCGGCGAACGCGCGGAAGAGAAAGGACTGCGCCTTTGGAAACGAATCAGGAAAAAGTAACGGTTTCAATCAATCAATCATCGGAATCCGAGAGAGGAGCAGACGTCCCGGCGATCGAACTGAAGGGGATCACCAAACGGTTCGGACATGTTGTCGCAAATAACGGGATCAATCTGACGCTCAACAAGGGAGAGATCCTGTCCCTGCTCGGCGAGAACGGCAGCGGCAAGACGACGCTGATGAATATGCTCTCCGGCATCTACTATCCGGACGAAGGCGAGATCTTTGTCGACGGACAGAAAGTGGAGATCCGTTCTCCGAAGGACGCGTTCGATCTGCACATCGGCATGATCCATCAGCACTTCAAGCTGGTCGACGTCTTTACTGCGGCGGAGAATATCGTCCTCGGTCTGCCGGGCGAGCGCGGCAAGCTGGATAAGGGCGCCGTCACAAAGGCTGTGCGCGAGATCGCAGACCGCTATGGGTTCGAGATCGATCCGAATCAGAAAGTCTACGACATGTCCGTTTCGCAGAAACAGACGGTTGAGATCGTCAAGGTGCTGTACCGCGGTGCGGACATTCTGATCCTCGACGAGCCGACGGCGGTTCTGACACCGCAGGAAACGGAAAAACTCTTTGCCGTCATGAAGAACATGAAGGCAGACGGCAAGGCGATCATCATCATCACGCACAAGTTGCACGAGGTGCTCGCGGTATCAGACCGCGTTGCGGTTTTGCGCAAGGGTCAGTATATCGGCGACGTTTTGACAAAGGACGCGAACCAGCAGAGCCTGACCGACATGATGGTCGGACGCGCGGTCAGCCTGAACATCGACCGTCCGCAGGCGGATGAACTGACAGAACGTCTGCGCGTGGAGCATTTGACCGTGAAGAATAAGGAAGGCGTCAAGAAGCTGATCGACGTATCCTTCACGGCGCACGGCGGTGAGATTCTGGGCATTGCGGGCATCGCGGGCAGCGGCCAGAAGGAGCTTCTGGAATCGATTGCAGGACTGCAGCACCTGGAAGAAGGCGGCAGGATTACCTACATCGAACCGAACGGCAAAGAACACGTGATCAACGGCATGGATCCGCTCGATATCATCCGTCGGGGCATTCTGCTCTCGTTCGTACCGGAGGATCGCTTCGGCATGGGACTGGTCGGCGGTATGAACATCACGCAGAACGTGATGCTGCGAAGCTACCGCAGAGGAGGAAGCCCGCTGCTGGATCAGCAATATCCGAAAAAGCTCGCGGAAAAGATTGTCAACGACCTCGAGGTCGTCACTCCGGACATCAACCGCACGCCGCTCAGACGGCTTTCGGGCGGCAATGTGCAGAAGGTGCTGGTCGGTCGCGAGATCGAGCAGACGCCGACGGTGCTGATGACGGCATACGCGGTGCGCGGACTGGACATCAACACATCCTACACGATCTACAACCTGCTGACCGAGCAGAAGATGAAGGGCGTCGCCGTGATCTACGTCGGCGAGGACCTCGACGTGCTGCTGGAGCTGTGCGACCGCATCCTCGTGCTCTGCGGCGGTCAGGTCTCCGGTATCGTGGACGGCAGAAACATCACAAAAGAAGAGGTCGGCTTGATGATGACCAAGGTCGGAGGAGGTGAATAAGATGCATATTTCAAAGCGAGACGGAATCCCCGTCTGGAAAGCATGGATGATTCGCTTGATCGCGATTTTGATGGCGCTGGTAATCGCAGGCCTCGTGATCATGATGATCGGCGACATGCGCGGTGTATCCCTGAATCCGATCAAGGTATACGTTTCCATGGCGGATGGCGCGTTCGGCACGTCCAGCAGCTGGCTGATCTCCAAGATGCGCAGCTGGATCACAATCCGCGACTGTATGATCCTTACCTGTATCGCCATCGGCCTTGCGCCTGCGTTCAAGATGCGGTTCTGGAACATCGGCGCAGAGGGACAGATGCTGGTCGGGGCGATCGGTGCGGCGTTCTTCATGATCAACTTTGCGGGGAAGATCCCGCAGCCGCTTCTGTTCCTGTGCATGGTCCTTGCGGCGATCCTCGCCGGCGGGCTGTGGGGATTTATTCCCGGCTTTTTCAAGGCAAAGTGGAACACGAACGAAACGCTGTTCACGCTGATGATGAACTACATCGCCATTCAGCTGACGTCGTTCTCCGTCGCGAAATGGGAGTACCCTCCGGGATCCAACTCGGTCGGCACGATTAACGGCGCGGGTAAGCCGAACACCTATATCGGCTGGATCGGTAACATGTTCAAAGAGGGCTATGACGACGACTATATGTTTGTGGTCGCGATCGTTCTGGTGCTGGCGGTGCTGATGTATATCTATCTGCGCTACACCAAGCAGGGCTACGAGATCGCGGTCGTCGGCGAATCCGAGAATACGGCGCGTTACTCCGGCATCCGCGTGCCGAGCGTCTATATGCGTACGATGGCGATTTCCGGCGCAGTCTGCGGCTTTGCGGGATTTTTGGCGGTGGCAGCGGTGTCCCGTACAATCTCGATCGACACGGCGGGCGGCAGAGGCTTTACGGCGATCATCGTCGCATGGCTTGCGAAGATGAATCCGTTCGTGATGATCGGCATTTCGCTGTTGCTGACGTTCATGAGCAAGGGCGCCATTCAGATCGCTTCCGACTTCGGTCTCAACGAATACGTTTCCCAGATCATCACGGGCATCATCCTGTTCTTTATTCTGGGCTGCGAATTCTTCCTCAACTATCGGATCCGCTTCGGGAAACAGAAGCAGTAAGGGGGCGAGAATATGAACGGCTTTCTGAGTTTTCTGACATCACTTCCGTCCCTGTTCCAGTCGGGCGTCATCTTCGGAACGGTTATCCTGTTCGGCGCGCTCGGTGAGATCCTGACGGAGAAATCCGGCAACCTGAACCTCGGTGTTCCGGGCATCATGTATCTGGGCGGTATCGCGGGACTTGCATCGACATTCCTCTATGAAAACATCCTCTGTCCGAAATTCGGATGGACGCCGAACGCGGTGCTCTGCATCGTCATCTGCCTTGTTTCGACGTTTATTGCGGCGGCGCTCGGCGGACTCATCTACAGCTTCCTGACGATTTCGCTGCGCACGAACCAGAACGTCACCGGTCTCACGCTCACGATCTTTGGCTCTGGGATCGGCAACTTCTTCGGCGGTTCCCTGAATACGCTGGCGGGCGGTGTCGGACAGGTCAAGGTCACGGTCACGTCCGAAGTGTTCCGCGCGTTCTCGCCGGAGCTCGTCAAGACGCTGGACGGCTGGACGGCAAAGCTCGGCTTCGGACTCGGTACGATGCTGTTTTCCTACGGCTTCCTGACCTATTTTGCGATCGCGCTGGCGATTCTGCTCTGGTGGTTCTTCAAAAAGACGCGCTACGGTCTTGCGCTGCGCGCGGTCGGTGAGAACACGGCGACGGCGGATGCGGCGGGTATCAACGTCACGAAGTACAAGTACCTTGCGACCTGCATCGGCGCAGGCATTTCCGGTCTCGGCGGTACTTACTATGTCATGAACTATATCAAGGGTACCTGGGAGAATCAGGGCACGATCGAAGCGCTCGGCTGGCTTGCGGTGGCGCTGGTCATCTTTGCCACGTGGAAGCCGCTGCGCGCGATTTGGGGTTCGTATCTGTTCGGCATGCTGTACTGGGCGTTCTTCTACATCAAGGGACTCACCAGAAGCTCGCAGGAACTGTTCAAGATGCTGCCGTACGTGGTCACGATCTTCGTGTTGCTTTTCGTTGCGCTGCGTAAGCGCAAAGAGGATCAGCCGCCGCAGAGCCTCGGTCTTGCGTACTTCCGAGAAGAACGATAGGATTTACCAAACAAAAACGACCGGATCGCTCCGGTCGTTTTGTTGTTATTTTCAGTCCTGAAACCGGCTCAACGATTCGCCGTTCAGCCAGCGGATCAGTTCGGGCGGGGTGTCCGGCACATAGGTGGTGACGAACGTCGTGCGCGAGGGAACCATCGCTTCCGGATCGTCGCTCTCCGCCCAGACCACGCGCTGCAGAATCTTTTTGGTGCAGTCCTTCGGATTGCCGGCGGGCAGTTCCTTGACCTGCAGGACGATCGAGGCGTGCTGCTGATCCGAACTCCAGCGTCCGAAATTCGTCGTCGGCTTCTTCCACAGCCAGTGCGTGCGGCCGCCGTCGGAGTGTTTCCGCTTGAGGTATCCGTTGCGGATATCCTGCGTGCAGCGCATCAGCCAGACCACGTGATAGCCCGCGCGCTGGAAATGCTCGCAGACGTCGAAGAACGTCGCTTCCATCAGAAGCCCGTCCTGCAGCATCATCACGGTATGCCCGACCAGCACGTACGCAACATAGGTCACGCCGTCGTGCGTGACCGGCACGTCGCGGCATTCGGGCGGGAACGCGCTCTGCCACTGGTTGTGCCACTCGTCGTGCGAGCTTTGCCGGTCGCCTTTTTTCTTACGAAACAGACACATAGGTACCTCCGTTCAGTTCCGGTAGAGGAACGACATTGTAGTGACGTCGAACAGCCCGCAGTCGGTCAGCCGTACTTCGGGAATGACCGGCAGGGCGAGGAAGGAGAGCAGAATCAGCGGATCGCAGTCGTCGCTTGTGCCGAGCTCGCGCGCGGCATTCAGAAGGGCGCGCTGCTTTTCGAGCACCGTTTCCACCGGCGCGTCGCTCATCAATCCGGCGACCGGCAGCTCCAGAAGCGCTTTGACCGCGCCGTTCGAAACGACGGTGAACCCGCCGCCGCAGGCTTTGAGCGTTTCGGCGGCCTTGAGCATATCCGGATCGTTGTCGCCGACGATCACGATGTTGTGCGAATCGTGTGAGACCGTTGCGGCGATTGCGCCGCCCCGTACATGCAGCCCGTCGACGATGCCGACGCCGACGCATCCGGTCTCGTGATGCCGTTCGATGACCGCAAGCTTGTTGAGCCCGTCCTTTGCGACAAAGTAACCGTTTTCGTCGGTCGGCACTTCGCGGTGCACGAGCCGCGTGACGAGCTGCTGCGGCACCGTCTCGATGATCGGCATAAAGGTCTGCGGCCTGAGCAGCAGACGCGAGGCATCGACCGGCGCGGCATGCACGCTGTTTTTGACGGATTCCGGAACAGCGGGCGAGGGGATCGGCGCCGCGGGATCGATCTTTTTGCTGTTCGCAAAGACGGCGAACGGTTCGATGGTGTGAAGATCGTCGAACAGGATCAGGTTTGCGCGATAGCCCGGCGCAATCGCGCCGACGCGCAGGAGCCCGAACGCGGTCGCGGTATTGAGCGTCGCCATGCGGATGGCATCCAGCGGGCGGATGCCGCGCGAGATCGCGACGTTGACGATGTGATTGATATGTCCTTCGGAGCGAATGCTTTCGAGATGCTTGTCGTCGGTGCAGAAGCAGATGCGGTCGGTCGGCAGGCTGTCCGAAACGATGCCGTCGAACATTTCGAGCACGCCGTTTGCGGCGGAGCCCATGCGGATCAGAATGTACATGCCGTTGCGCAGCTTTTCGCGCAGCTCCGCGTAGTTCGAGCATTCGTGATCGGTGCGCGGACCGGCGAGACAATAGGCGTTCAGCGCGCGTCCGGTCAGCATCGGCGCGTGTCCGTCGATCGGACGGTCGAAGAAACAGGCGAGCTTTTCGAGCATATCCGGCGCGCCGGAGACGACCGACGGATAATCCATGACCTCGCCGAGCCCCAGCACGTTCGGCTCGCTGAGAAACGGCGCGAGATCGGCTGCGGACAGCGTCGCGCCGCTGTGTTCGAACGGCGTTGCGGGCACACAGGACGGCAGCATGAAGCGGATGTCGAGGGGCAGACCTTTCGAAAGCGCGAGGATCGCCTTTAAGCCTTCGGTTCCGGCGACGTTTGCGATCTCGTGCGGATCGGCGATGATCGTGGTCGTGCCCTTCGGCAGCAGGATCTGCGCAAAGGACGCGGGGACGACCATCGAGCTCTCGATGTGCACGTGCCCGTCGATAAAGCCCGGCGCGAGGTATGCGCCGTGCGCGTGATATTCGTTTTCGCAGGTGTAGTTTCCGACGCCGATAATCGTATCGCCGGCGATCGCTACGTTTGTCCGGACGATTTCCTTTGTGAAGACGTTGATGACCTTTGCGTCTCGAATCACAAAATCCGGCTTACCGTCGCGTGCGGCGGGGATCAGACGGTCCAGATCGCTTGCATTCATGCGGTACACCTCGATTTGATATTAAAACCAGTATACCACAGGTTGCGGCAAGAAACAATCTTAAAGAAGCGAATTCGGAGAAAAAAGTTCAATTCCGCGCAGCCGTTCGAGGATCGTTTCGGCTTCGGCAAGCGCTTCGATCGCCGCGCTCGCGTCTCCGATGCGCACCGCGGCGTACGCTATGGCAAAGGATGCGCCGAGCGCGTCGACGCTCGCGTGGTTCAGGAACCGTTCGAGCGCCAGCATCCGGTCGTCGATGAGCTCCGTCAGCGCGCGGCACGACGGTTCGGCGGCGGCAGCATCGCCTTCGAGCAGCGCCTCCTGCGCACGCTTGAGATGCGCTTCGGCTTCGTCGGCAAAGCGGCAGAGCGTCTGCGACGGAAAGATGAACAGCGCAGCCAGAAGCAGACAGACTGCGACGGTCGCGCAGGTGCGAAAGACGGTAAATCCCATGGTTTCCTCCGTTCAGATCGATTCCTTCAGATGCAGGATCCGGCTGCTGTGCGCGCGGTCCAGCTGGATGTACAGATCGCCGTCGCCGTCCATCTGCGCAAAGAACACCGAGCCGAGCGTCAGCTTGTTGCGCTTTAGAATGGCGTCGACGCGCTTCCGGTCGAGGTGCAGCGAATCCAGCCCGCTCTTTTGCAGCCTGCCCTCCAGAATCAGCAGATGCTTCAGGGCGGAGGACTCCTCTTTGAGCTTGAGATCCCGCTTGGTCGGCTGCAGAAACGCGTCCTTCAGAAGCACGCTGACGCTGCCGTTCGTCTCGAGGATCGCATAGGCAACCTCGCCGACGTCGAACACGCCGTTGCTGCGCAGACTGTCCATGAGATCGCGCACCGTGTAGTTCGTGCGGCGCATCACCTGCTCCTGCAGCACGCCGTCCATGATGAGAATCTGCGGCGTCCCGCACAGGAACCGCCGCACGGCGGACGATTTCAGCGAGAGCTTTGCAAGCACCCGCTGCACCAGATACAGGGCGAGGATCGGCACGATGCTGTACAGCAGCGGGATATCCGTGTCGGCGATCGCCGTGCTGGCGAGGTCGGCGATGATCAGCGTCATCAGAAGGTCGTACGGCTGCAGATCGCTCACCTGCCGTTTGCCGGTCAGACGCAGGATCAGCAGCACAAAAAGATCGAGAAAGATCGCGCGTAAAAACAAGGTCAGCATGGGGATAGTTTCTGCGGAGCCGTCAAAAATATACGTACGGGCGGCATTGACATATAAGGAAATTGATTATATGATATGTAATAACGATAAAAGGAAAAAGAGGTTTTCCGTCGAATAATACAGTAAAAGGGCAAGATTGAGATGTTGTCCGTAATACAGGATGGAGGTTCATTATGCTGTTTGCAGAAGAAGGCGCCGGACTGGTCTTTGAGGGCGGTTCGGTTGCGGTGTCGACGTTGATCACATTTCTTCTCGGACTCGGGATTGTCTTCATCGGTCTGATCGCGCTGATCCTGATCATCAAGATCATGGGCGCAATCATGCGGCGCATCGGCGCAAAGAAGGTTGAGCCGGTGCCCGTTCCGGACGTGCCGCAGAGCGCGCCGGAGCCGGAAGGCGACAGAGGAGAGATCATCGCCGCGGTATCCGCCGCGATTGCGACGGTGATGGGCGAGAACGTCGGCGGAATTCGGATTGTATCTTTCAAAAAAGTGGATTGAATAGGGGGAAAAGACCATGCGTAAGTTTTCTGTCAATGTCAACGGAACCAGATATGAAGTAGAAGTCGAGGAGATCGACGCGGCAACCGCTGCAAAGGCGGCGGAATCCAAGCCGAGCGCACCCGCGTCCGCACCGTCCGGCGCAGGCGTCGAGGTCAAGGCGCCGATGCCCGGCAACATTCTTCAGGTCAATATCAAGCCCGGCGATACCGTCAAGGAAGGTCAGCAGCTGATGATCCTCGAAGCCATGAAGATGGAGAACGAGATCCTCGCGCCGGCGTCCGGCAAGATCACGATCATCGCGGTCGCCAAGGGTTCCACGGTGGAAAGCGGTTCGCTGCTCTGCACGATCGCGTAAGCGGGGGCGTCTATGGAAGCCATTTGGAAAACAATATCCGGCTTCTTTACGCAAACCGGATTTGCTTTGTTCTTCGTCGATGACAACTGGAAGTGCGCGATCATGATTCTCGTCGCATGCTTCCTGCTGTATCTGGCGATCGTCAAGAAGTTCGAGCCGCTGCTGCTCGTGCCGATCGCATTCGGCATGCTGCTCACGAACCTTCCCGGCGCAGGCATGTTCCATGAGGAGTTCTTCTCCGGCGGACACGTGCACTGGGAGAATCTCACCGGCGGCGCGGGACTTCTGGACTACCTGTATCTCGGCGTCAAGCTCGGCATCTATCCGTGCCTGATCTTCATGGGCGTCGGCGCAATGACCGATTTCGGTCCATTGATCGCGAACCCCAAGAGCCTGATCCTCGGCGCGGCGGCACAGCTCGGCATCTATATCGCGTTTGTGCTCGCGATCCTCACGTTCCAGCTCCCGTTCATGAACAGCCTCGGCACCCCGATCGAAAAGATCGCGGCGTCCATCGGCATCATCGGCGGCGCGGACGGCCCGACGGCGATCCTCGTGACCTCGCAGCTGGCGCCGGCGTTTCTGGGACCGATCGCGGTCGCGGCGTATTCGTACATGGCGCTTGTGCCGGTCATTCAGCCGCCGATCATGAAGGCGCTGACCACCAAGAAGGAGCGTCAGATCGAGATGGCGCAGCTGCGCGCCGTTTCCCAGACCGAGAAGATCATCTTCCCGATCGTCGTTACGATCTTCGTCGCGCTGCTGGTTCCCTCTGCGGCGCCGTTGGTGGGCTGTCTGATGCTCGGCAATCTCTTTAAGGAATGCGGCGTCACGGAGCGTCTTTCGAAGACCGTGCAGAACGAGCTTTGCAACATCGTCACGATCTTCCTCGGCGTCTGCGTCGGCGCAACGGCGACCGGTCAGACGTTCCTGCAGCTTTCCACGCTTGCGATCGTCGTTCTCGGCGTCGTCGCCTTTATGGGCGGCACCGCGGGCGGCGTGCTGCTTGCCAAGATCATGAACCTGTTCCTGAAGCAGAAGATCAATCCGTTGATCGGCTCCGCGGGCGTTTCCGCCGTGCCGATGGCGGCGCGTGTTTCGCAGGTCGTGGGACAGAAGGAGAACCCCAAGAACTTCCTGCTCATGCACGCCATGGGCCCGAATGTGGCGGGCGTCATCGGCTCCGCGATTGCGGCGGGCGTATTTCTGACCTTGTTCAAATAAGGAGAATTGCAAATGAGTAAGCTCTTTGTCACCGATACCATCCTGCGCGACGCGCACCAGTCGCTGGCGGCGACGCGCATGACCACCAAGGAGATGCTGCCCGCCTGCGAAATGCTCGACGCGATCGGCTACTGGTCGCTCGAAGTCTGGGGCGGCGCGACGTTCGATTCCTGCCTGCGCTTCCTCAACGAGGATCCGTGGGAGCGGCTTCGCACGCTCCGCAAGGCGCTGCCGAACACGAAGCTGCAGATGCTGTTCCGCGGACAGAACATCCTCGGCTACAAGCATTATGCCGACGACGTCGTGGAGCAGTTCTGCCGCAAGGCGATCGAAAACGGCATCGACGTCATCCGCATCTTCGACGCGCTGAACGATCCGAGAAACCTGGAGGCCGCGATCAAGTACACCAACAAGTACGGCGGCTTCTGCGAAGCGGCGATCTCCTACACGACTTCGCCGGTTCACAGCGAAGAATATTTCGTGAAGCTTTCGAAGGAATTGGCGCAGATGGGCGCGGATTCGATCTGCATCAAGGATATGGCGAATCTTCTGCTGCCGTATGACGCATACTCTCTGGTGAAGCGGCTCAAGGCGGAGGTCGACATTCCGATCCACCTGCACACGCACAACACCACCGGCACCGGCGACATGGTGCTGCTGAAAGCTGCGGAAGCGGGCGTCGATATCGTCGATACCGCGCTGTCGCCTTTGGGCAACGGCACGTCCCAGCCCGCGACCGAATCGCTCGTCGCGACGCTCAAGGGACAGGAGCGCGACACGGGACTGGACCTCAATGCGCTCAGCGAGTGCGCGAAGTATTTCCGCAAGGTGTACGACCGGCTGAAAGCGGACGGTCTGATCTCCGACAAATCGCTGCGCGTCGATACGAACACGCTGCTGTATCAGGTGCCGGGCGGCATGCTCTCGAACCTCATCAAGCAGCTCAAGGACGCAGGCGCGGAGGACAAATACTATGACGTGCTCGCGGAGATCCCGCGGGTGCGCAAGGACTTCGGGTATCCGCCGCTCGTCACGCCGACGTCGCAGATCGTCGGCACGCAGGCGGTGTTCAATGTGCTCGTCGGACGCTATAAGACGTTCCCGAACAACTCCAAGGCGGTTTTGCGCGGCGAATACGGCAAGCTGCCCGGACCGGTCAACGAGGAAGTGCGCAAGCTTGCGATCGGCGACGAACCGGTCGTCACCTGCCGCCCCGCGGACCTTCTGGAGCCGGAGCTCGAGAAATACAAGGCGGAGCTCGGCGATCGCGCGCACAGCGAGGAGGACGTGCTGAGCTACGCGCTGCTGCCGCAGGTCGCGATGAAGTATTTCGACTGGCGCGACGAGCAGGAAAAGAAGGCGAACGAACCGGAGCCCGCGCCGGTCGAAAAGACCGTGCCGGTCGATCCGAACGCCGTTCGCGAATTGTATGTAGAGGACTGCAGTATCTGAATGAAACACATCCCCAATATTCTATCCGCGTTTCGTATCGTGCTGGTCGGCGTCTTTGCGTGGCTGTTTCTGACGTCAAAGATCGCGCACCCGCAAAACTACTGGTGGGCGCTCGGCGTATATGTGCTGGCGTTTTTGACGGATGTGCTGGACGGTTTTCTGGCACGCACCTTCAACTGGATCACTCCGGTCGGGAAGCTTCTCGATCCGCTGGCGGACAAGTTGATGGCGGTGACGGCGCTCGTCGTGATCCTGATTGCAAAGGCGCGCGCGGGCGAGGACTACGGCATCTATCTTGCGCTGTTCGTCCTCGTCGCGGTCAAGGAAGGACTCATGCTGGCAGGCGGGCTGTTCATGCTGCGACGCAGAAAGGTCGCGTATTCCGACTGGTACGGCAAGACGGCGACCGGACTGTTTGCGTTCGGGATCGTGCTGACGCTTTTGAGCTTTCCGATCGACAGCATTCAGCCGTGGAACATCGCGGTGCTGTCCGCCGCGGTCGCGCTCTCGTATTTCTCGATGGCGCACTACGCAAAGTCGCAGCTGTTTGTGCCGCGCACGGACGAACCGGCGCCGGAGGAAGAGAAACTGTTCGAAAAGATCGACCGTTTTTCGAAATAATGCTTGCATTCGCCGGGAAAGCGTGGTATACTGCATTCGTTGGAATGTTGAACTTGAAGGAGTGGGGAGAACCCACTCTTTCGTTTTGAGGGAAGAATGAAGACAACGGAAATTTGCGAAAACCTCTGCAAGAGCAAGATCGAGTCGATGGGATTCGAGCTTTGCGACGTGGAGTATCAAAAGGAATACGGCGACTGGGTGCTGACGTTTTACATCGACAAAACGGGCGGCGTGACCATCGACGAGTGCGAAGCGGTGAGCCGCGCGATCGAACCGATCCTCGACGAAGCCGATCCGATCGAATCGGAATACGTGCTGTCGGTGTCGTCGCTCGGGATCGACCGGCCGCTCAAGAAGGAGCGCGATTTCGAACGCGCCATGGGCACGGAGCTGGAGATCAAGCTCTATGCGCCGCAGAACGGGAAAAAGCAATGGATCGGGACGCTGACCGCATTTGACGCGGACAGCTTCACCGTCGAAACGGAAGCGGGGGATTCCATGACGGTCCGCAAGAAGGACTGCGCGCTCGTCCGCCCGAATATCAGGTTTTAACGAAGAAAGGAACGAAACATGAACGCAGAGTTTATCGAAGCTTTGAACGCGCTCGAAAAGGAACGCGGCATCAAGAAATCCGTGCTGATCAGCGCATTTGAATCCGCACTGATCGTCGCTTACAAGCGCAACTACAATTCGACCGGCAACGTGCGCGCCGAAGTCAACGGCGATACCGGCGAGCTTCACATCTACGCGAGCAAGACCGTCGTGGAGAAGGTCGAGAATCCGTCGCAGGAGATTTCGCTCGAACGCGCGAAGAAGGTCAATCCGCTGTACGAGCTCGGCGACGTGCTCGAGGAGGAAGCGTTTACGAAGGATTTCGGACGCATCGCGGCGCAGACGGCGAAGCAGGTCATGGTGCAGCGCATCCGTGAGGCGGAACGCGGCAACATCTATGACGAATATATTGAGAAGGAAAACGAGATCCTGACCGCGATCGTGCAGCGCGTCGAGAAGGGCAACGCCTATGTCGAGCTCGGCAAGACGGACGGCATCCTGACCGCGAACGAGATGATCCCGGGCGAGGAATACGAGAACAACGAGCGCATCAAAGTCTATGTGCTTGAGGTCCGCAAGGAGAACAAGGGACCGCAGGTTGTCGTGAGCCGCACGCATCCGGGCCTTGTCAAGCGGTTGTTCGAGCTCGAAGTGCCGGAGATCATGAGCGGCACGGTGCAGATCAAGTCGATCGCGCGCGAAGCGGGCTTCCGCACCAAGGTGTCCGTGTTCTCGACCGATCCGCAGGTCGACGCCGTCGGCGCATGCGTCGGTCCGCGCGGCGCGCGTGTGGAACGCATCGTGAACGAACTGCACAACGAGAAGATCGACATCATCGAGTACGATTCGGACAGCGCGATCTACATTGCGAAGGCGCTGAGCCCGGCGAAGGTGCTGATGGTCTACGTCAATGAAGAAGAAAAGGCCGCGCGCGTCGTCGTGCCGGATTCGCAGCTGTCGCTTGCCATCGGCAAGGAAGGACAGAACGCGCGTCTTGCCGCGAAGCTGACCGGCTGGAAGATCGACATCAAGAGCCAGTCGCAGGCGGACGCGGTGCTGGATGCGGCGGAACCGGAAGCGGAGGAGTAAGCGTTGAAGAAGATCCCGATGCGGATGTGCATCGCCTGTCGGGAAATGCGGGCGAAGAAAGAATTGATGCGCGTCGTCAAAACGCCGGAGGGCATCCTTGTGTTTGACGCGACGGGCAAGCAGAACGGACGCGGCGCGTATCTGTGCCGTTCGTCTGCATGCCTCGAACGCGCGATCAAAACGCGCGCGCTCGAACGCGCGCTCGAAGCGCCGCTCAACGATTCTCTCAAAGAAGCACTCGCTGCGGAGATCGCACAACATGGATCGGCTGTATAACGCGATCGGGCTGTGCATGAAAGCCGGAAAAGCGCAGAGCGGCGCGTTCGCGGCGGAGCAGGCGATCAAAAACGGAAGAGCGAAGCTGGTGCTGCTCGAAACATCGGCTTCGGACGCAACGAAGGAACATTATGCACGGATGTGCGAAACGCGCGGGATCCCGTTCTATACGGTGGAGACCGTCGGACGCGCAATCGGAAAGGACGCCCGCATCGTGATGGCGGTGACGGATCCGGCATTTGTAAAAATGATCGAGGGCGCAATGCCCAATACCGATGAAAAGCGGGGATGAGTATGGCAACGAATTTTCTGGAAACAGCAAAAAATCTGAAAACGGAGATGCAGTCGCTTCTGCATGAGCTGGGCGCGACCAAGGGCTCGATCGGCGAGCTTCTTGACGCGGCGCGGCGCACCGAAGGAAGCATGATCGACCGCGAAGAAAAGGAACGGCAGGAGCGCGAGGAACGCGAGCGCGCCGAGCGCCTGAAAGCGCTGCTCGAAAGCGAAACGGACCTTGCTGCGCATGCGGGCGGCACGGAAGAGCCGCCGGCGCCGGAGATCGAACAGCCGGTTCCGGTCGAGCATGCCGCGCCTGCGCCCGAGGTGCAGGAAACGCCGAAGCCCGCGCCGGAACAGCCGCGTCAGCAGCCGCGTGAGCAGGCTGCGCCGAAACGCGAGCGCCCGCAGAGGGAGCCGCAGCGGACGGCGGAGGGCGACCGCCGCAGCGGAACGGATCCGCGCGGACAGCGCCGTGACAACCGCGGCGCCGCAACGTCGCGCGCGGTGGTGATCAATCCGCCGAGCCCCTCGGACACCAATAAAGGAAGAAACGACAACAGAGCCGATAAGAAGAAATCTTACGATCCGGCCGATAAGAAGGCAAAGAACAAGAAATCGATGATGAAGGAACAGGGACCGACCGCACGCGGTTGGGAAGACGACGGTCAGATGGGCAATCGCCGCAAGGCGAAGAAGCAGCAGGCGGAGGCGCAGCAGCCGAAGCCCGCGCCCGTGGTGATCGATCACGCGGTGATTACGACCGAGACGATCACGGTCAAGGAACTCAGTGAGAAGCTCGGCAAACCCGCCAATGAAATCTTGAAAAAGCTCCTGATGCTCGGCATCATTGCGAACATCAACCAGGAGCTGGACTTCGACACCTGCGAGCTGATTGCCGGCGAGTTCGGCATCACGCTCGAACAGCAGGTAGCAAAATCGTTCGAAGACGTCCTGATGGACGCCGCGGACGACGTCGACGCACCCGAAACGCTCAAGCCGCGTCCGCCGGTCGTCACGATCATGGGACACGTCGACCACGGCAAGACGTCGCTCCTCGACGCGATCCGCAATTCGCACGTCACCGCAGGCGAGGCGGGCGGCATCACGCAGCACATCGGCGCGTACACCGTCACGCTGAACGGCAAGCAGATCACCTTTATCGACACGCCGGGCCACGAAGCGTTCACCGCAATGCGTGCCCGCGGCGCGCAGGTCACGGACGTTGTCATCCTCGTGGTGGCGGCGGACGACGGCATCATGCCGCAGACGATCGAGGCGATCAACCATGCCAAGGCGGCGGGCGTCCCGATCGTGGTCGCGATCAACAAGATCGACCGCGACACCGCGGATCCCGATCGCGTCAAGCAGCAGCTCACCGAATACGGCCTCGTCAGCGAGGAGTGGGGCGGCGATACGATCTGTGTGCCGGTCTCGGCTAAGAAGCAGATCAATCTCGATCAGCTGCTTGAAATGGTGCTGCTGCAGGCGGATGTTCTGGAGCTCAAGGCAAATCCGGATCGCCTTGCAAAGGGCACGATCATCGAGGCGCAGCTCGACAAGGCGCGCGGTCCGGTGGCGACGGTTCTGGTGCAGAACGGTACGCTCCGAAAGGGCGATATGATCGTTGCCGGTACGGCTTACGGCCGTGTCCGCGCGATGATGGACGACAAGGGCCGTTCGGTCAATGCGGCAGGTCCGTCCATGCCGGTCGAGGTCCTCGGTTTCAACGAGGTTCCGGCTGCGGGCGACGTGCTGTTCGCGGCAAACGACGACAAGCTCAGCCGTCAGGTTGCGGAAGAGCGTATCGACAAGCTCAAGGCGGCGCAGGTCAAGCAGGCGCAGAAGGTCTCTCTGGACGATCTGTTCAACCAGATGGCGGAGGGCGAGCTCAAGGACCTCAACCTCATCATCAAGGCGGACGTGCAGGGCTCGGTCGAAGCGGTCAAGCAGGCGCTCGAAAAGCTTTCGAACGACGAAGTCCGCGTGCGCTGCATCCACAGCGGCGTCGGCGCGATCACCGGTTCGGATATCATGTTCGCATCCGCGTCGAACGCGATCGTCATCGGCTTCAACGTGCGTCCGGATTCCACGGCGCGCGCGACCGCCGAAAAGGAAAAGGTCGACGTCCGCACCTACCGCGTCATCTACAACGCGATCGAGGACGTCGAGAACGCCATGAAGGGCATGTTCAAGCCGGTGTTCCAGGAGGTCGAACTCGGCCGCTGCACCGTGCGCAACACGTTCCGCGTCTCCGGCGTCGGCACGATCGCCGGTGCGTATGTCAACGAGGGCAAGGTCACCCGTACCGCGCAGGTGCGTGTGGTCCGCGGCGGCATCGTGATCCACGACGGCAAGATCGCCTCGCTGAAGCGCTTCAAGGACGACGTCCGCGAGGTCATGGCAGGCTATGAGTGCGGCATCTCGATCGAGAACTTCAACGACATCCTCGAAGAAGACGTGATCGAGTGCTATATGATGGAGGAAGTGAAACGCTGATGGCAAAGGTCAGAAACGAACGGCTTCGTGAGGAGCTCAAGAAGACGGTCAGCGCGATCATCTTCGACATGAAGGACCCGCGCATCCCCGCGGTGACTTCGATCACCGACATGGAGATCACGCCGGACCTCAAGTATGCCAAGGCGCACGTTTCGGTCTATGACACCGATCCGAACGCCGCCGCGACGGCGGTCGACGCGCTGAACCATGCGGCGGGCTTTATCGCGCACGAGGTCGGTCAACGCATGACGATCCGGCGCGTACCGTCGATCCGCTTTGTCGGCGACGATTCGATCGCGTACTCGGTGCATATCTCCGAGGTGATCCGCTCGCTGCACAAGGACGACGCAAAGAACGGGGAGGACGAAGCATGAACCTCGAGCAGGCGACGGCATTCATCCAATCACATCAATCGTTTTATCTGGCAGCCCATCGTTCGCCCGACGGCGATACGTTGGGCTCCTGCCTTGCTTTGCGCGCCGCGCTCCTGTCGATGGGCAAGGATGCGACGGTCGTCTGCCCCGATCCGGTGCCGGATTATCTTTCCTTCATGGAGGGCGCGGACACGGTGCGGAGCGACGAAACGCTTCCCGCGCCGCAGGACGCCGTGATCTTCGTCGACTGCGCGGATCACGCGCGCACCGGCCGGATGCAGCCGATCCTCGAACAGGCGCCGTATCAGTTCTGCATCGACCATCACATGACCAACCCGCGCACGTCGAAGGACGGCGACTGGGTGGAGGACGTCGGCGCAACCGGCGAGCTGATCTATGTGCTGCTCGATGTGCTGGGCGTCACGTTCACGCACGGCATTGCGGAGGCGCTGTACGTCGCAATCTGCTCGGACACGGGCAACTTTGCGTATTCGAACACGACCGCGGAATCGTTCGACACGGCGGCGAAGCTGATGGCGTATGACATCAATCTGCCGGAGATCAACCGCATTCTGTTCCGGGAAATGCGCGTCGCCAAGGCGAAGATGATCGCCTACGTGCTGACCGGCGCGGAGCTGACGGACGACGGGCTCGGCATCGTCGCAATCCCGAAGGCGGTGCTCAATCAATACGGCGCGACGAAGTACGACTGCGAAGGGCTGGTCGACTTTGTGCGCGACATCGATACGGTCGAGGCGGCATGCATTCTGCGCGAATCCTCGGACGGCACGATCCGCGTCAGTATGCGTTCGAAGCGCACCTGCGACGTGGCGGCGGTGGCGCAGCGGTTTCACGGCGGCGGGCATCAGCGCGCGGCGGGCTGCACGCTGGAAATGCCGCTTTCCGAGGCGTATGCACTCATGCGCGATGCGCTTAAGCAGGCGCTCAGATGATGGAAGGAATCGCAGCCGTTTTGAAGCCGCCTTCGATGTCTTCGAGCGACGTCGTGGTCGATGTGCGGCGCATCTACGAAACCAGACGCGTCGGGCATCTCGGTACGCTGGATCCCGAAGCGGCGGGCGTGCTGCCGGTGTGCGTTGGGCGCGCCGTGCGTCTGTTCGATTATCTGGTGGACAAGCAGAAGACCTATCTCTGCGAGATCGTGTTCGGCACTGCGACCGACACGCAGGACGCGCAGGGTACCGTTACGGAGACGTCCGATCGCGTCGTGACGGAAGCGATGCTCGACGGCGTGCTGCCGCAGTTTACGGGAAGGCTTTTGCAGACGCCGCCGATGTATTCCGCCCTGAAATACAACGGAAGAAAACTGTATGAACTCGCGCTCGAGGGAAAGGAAATCCCCGACAAATCGCGCGAGATCACGATTGCGACGCTCGAACGCGCGGAAACGCTCGGGAAAAACCGCTTTCTGCTGTCGGTCGTCTGCTCGCGCGGGACGTACATCCGCACGCTCTGCAGCGACATCGGGAAGGCGCTCGGCGTTCCGGCGCATATGGCGTTTCTGCTGCGCACGGCATCCGGCGCGTTTACGCTCGACCGGACGTTTACGATCGCCGAGCTCGAAACGATGAAAGCCGAAGGGCGGCTTTCGGAATCGCTGATTTCCTGCGAGGAAGCGGTTTCGCATCTTTTGCGGCTCGATCTCAAAGCGGATCGAAGGAAACCGGCGATGAACGGGCTTCCGACGCGCACGAACGCGGCGGACGGCATCTATCGCATGTACTGCGGAGGGTTTTTGGGCGTCGGCACGGTACAGAACGGCGACGCGGTGCTGAAGGTGCATTTGTATTCGGAATGACAACCCTTCCGTCTCGGCTTCGCCGATCCGCCTCCCCTTGCACAGGGAAGGCGCAGACTGACGGGAGAGGGTGTCACATCGCACGCGCTCTGCGGGGCGCAACAGAATGGAGAAACTATGAAACAAACGGTTGTGGCGCTCGGCATGTTCGACGGGGTGCATATGGGGCACCGCGCGCTTCTTCGGCGCGCTGCCGAGACGGCGCATGCATTCGGCGACGAAGCGACGGCGTTCACCTATTCGAATCATCCGCGGGAGCTGTTCACCGGTTCGTTTGACTATATCTGCACGCCGCGGCAGCGCGAAACGCTGATCAAAGACTGCGGCTGCGACCGCGTGGACAGCGTTCCGTTCGACCGTACGTTTGCGTCGATGGAGCCGGAAGCGTTCGTCAACTGGCTGAACGCGCGCTATCACGGCACGGTCACCGCGATCGTCGCGGGCTACGACTATCGTTTCGGAGCGGGCGCGAAGGGCGATACGAAGCTGTTGCATCTGCTCTGCGCGGTGCGCGGCATGGATTGCATCGTGATCGATGAGGTCAAGGTCAACGGCGTCGCGTGCGCCTCAACCTATGTGCGCGAAGCGATCAAAAGCGGCGATCTTCCGACCGCGACGATGCTGCTCGGACGTCCGCACGTGCTTTGCGGCGAGGTCGTGCACGCGAAGGCGCTCGGCCGGCAGTTCGACTGCCCGACGGCAAACCTCTCCGAGGGGAATCAGATCCTGCCGCCCGACGGCGTATACGCGACGGTGCTGATCCTGGACGGCGTCTGCTACGACGCGGTCACCAACATCGGCACCAATCCCACGGTCGGCGGACGGACGCGCACGGTGGAGACGCATGTGATCGACGAGCGGATCGACCTGTACGGCAGACACATCGGCGTCGCGCTCATCGACCGCATCCGCGAGGAGCGCCGGTTTGAAAGCAAGGAAGCGCTGTTTTCGCAGATCAAACGGGACGCGCAGACCGCAAAAAAAGTTTTGAAAGAAACCAAAAAAGGTGTTTACAATTTGGAACGGTTGTGCTAAACTGTCCAATGTTAAACCGTAAGCTGGGTTGATGCGACTCTCCGACGCCATACGCAGCCTACGGGGATACCAAAAACAGGAGGAAAAAATCATGACGAAACAGGAAATCATTGCAAAGTACGCACTGCACGAAGGCGACACGGGTTCTCCCGAGGTCCAGATCGCACTCCTCACCGAGCGCATCAATCACCTCAACGAGCACCTCAAGGTGAATCAGAAGGATCACCATTCCCGCCGCGGTCTTCTGAAGATGGTCGGTACCCGCAGAGGTCTGCTGAACTATCTGAAGGAAAAGGACATCGAGCGTTACAGAGCGATCATCGCAGCATTGAACCTCAGAAAGTAAAAGAAGGGCGGGGGTTAGCTCCCGCCACTCTTTTTTGGCTGCGTGTTTCGGCATTTTTGTTCGGTTATAATTAAATATAAAAGAGGAAAAAAGAAAAAAGC
>JAEEGI010008881.1_pt1 | contig 22121 bp, 12 predicted proteins | sample 8958751 | NCBI WGS metagenome assembly JAEEGI01 (sample SAMN16246545, study PRJNA631951) | gut metagenome | biome: gut microbiome; feature: rumen; material: KS-attached | host: Bos | place: Iran: Karaj | collected 2018-10 | reverse complement strand
CAATAGCCAATAATCTTTTTCAACGATAGAACCAAAACAGTTTCCAAGAAAAAATCAGGAATTTTGCACGGTTTTTTCATTGAAACGATTTTTTTGTGTAATTTTGCATTCCAAATGAAACGTCTTCCAACATTCATAACGGCTGCCGCCGTCATACTGCTGCTGGCTGCCTGTCGAGACGGGCTGCCGTCCGACGGTATCGACCTGCGGCTGCGTGGATGGGTGGACAGCCACAACAAGGCCGCATTCGTAAACCGCTACCAAGACCCCCAACGAGCCATCGACGAGGCCTACATCGCAATGAGAATGGTGCACGACTCGCTGCCCGACTACCACGACGGCCTGCTACGGGCATACAACAACCTGGCGTTCGGCTACTATATGCTGGCACAGCACGACTCTGCGGCGGCCTATACCGACAGCGTGCTTGCCGCCGCCCTCCCCGCCACAGGCAGGCACCGCCCGCCCAGCCTCAACAGTGAGGTGGAACGGCTTATTGCCCAGCTGATGCAGATACGCCTGTTGCAGCGCAGCTGCCGCATTGCCGACTCGTACCAGCTGCTCTACGACATCGACCGTTCGGCACTGCTGCGGCGCAAACGCGACAACTACCTCTATGCCTACGCCCAGATGGAATACTACATCACCTCGTTGACGCTCAACTATCATTACCGTAATAGCGCGGTGGCGTCGTCGTCGGGTACACTGCTTGATGTTAACACTCAGAAGACGCTGGCTGACATGCTACGGGAGGTGGAGGATGCCCGTCCGAAACTAAAATGCGACTACGCAGAGGATATGTCGTTGAACTACGCGTTGGCACACAGCTACTACCGTCTGGCTTCCGCGTCAGGCAGCGACTCGAAGTTGCTTGCCAAAGCATACCAGTATCTGGCCGAGAACTTGAAGATAATGAGCCGCCCCAACCAACAGAGCATCTACCATCTTGCCAACGTGTTCCAGTTGCAGGCGTTCATTGTTGCCGACACCAACATACACCCCGACAGCTACCAACGCCTCTGCTCGGCACGTATTGCCGAGCTGCGCAGGCTAGGCGACCAACTCTATCCGCCCGATTCACTGGAACTGACAGGAGACTATGGGCTGGACATGTTCAAAGTCTCGACAGACCTCTTCTTCCAGACCATTGACCCCTATCAGCATCTAGGGGCCGTGGTGGCCGCTGCAGAATACTGCCTACGCGAAGGCTACTACGACTTGGCATACAGCTACTATTCTCGTGCATTGGCTGACAGCAGCTGGCACGACGGCATGGCACCCAAGTTCGAAGCCATGCTCTACGACGGGCTGATACGCATGGGCTATTCCGACTCGCCCGAGGTGAACCGCCGTTGGTACGCCCGTGAGATGGAGCTGCTGACCTTTATCCGTCAGAACGAGAGTGCCGACGCCATGCTGCAAGACCGCCTGATGCAGTCAGAAAGCCGCAACCACAACTACGGGCTGGCCATCGTTGTAGGGTCGGTGTTTATGCTGCTATTGGGCACGATGGTGGTGCTGCTGCACCGCCGTTCCAAAGTACTGCGGGCCGAGAAGGCTGCCTTGCAGAAAGCCAAGCAGCAGAGCATCGAGCGTATAGCCAATGTCGAGACCTGCCTCTCGGTGCTGCGCCACGACATCAACCCATTCCTTACCTACCTTACTAATAAGAATATGAGTGCCGAGATGCGGCAGGAGGTGCTAGACCAACTGCTGCGCACCTTCGCCAACATCAAAAGCTGGACCAACCTCTCTATCCCTAGCGGGCTGCAGTTCCAGCCGTCGGTATTCCCGTTGGACGAAGTGTTTGAGAGTGTTGCCGCCTCATGTGTGAGATTGGAACACGATGTAGACCTCATCTTCTACCCCACTACGCTCAAGATATATGGCGACCGCCAACTGGTAGAAATCATGCTCCGCAACTTGGTGAATAATGCTTTGCAGCACACCTTATATGGCAAAGTGACCATCTACTCGGAAGTATATCCCCAAGACCCTCGTTTTGTGCATATCGAAGTGGATGACACGGGCACCGGCATGGACGACGAGACCCTCGAGAACCTCTTCCGTGCCGACAAGAAGGTAAATACCTCCAGCAACCCAACAGCAGACCATGGGACAGGCTTCGGTCTGATACTATGCAAATACATCATTAAACGGCACGACGACAACACGGTGCGAGGCTGCCGCATCTGGGCGGAAAGCGAACTCGACAAGGGAAGCACTTTCCACTTTCTATTAGCAGGTGACGGCAACGAAGATTGGAAACCCGAACCACGGAGAATCAACTAGTACGAACAAAGAATATGGAACCTATCAAGATAATGATTGTTGACGATGAGCCTATTATTCGTAAGGCTCTCAAACTGGAACTCAACAGCCAACCACACAATGTGGCCTGTGGCATGAACGATGACGGCGAGGTGTCCTACCGTGGCGTGACGGTACTTGACACCTTTGCCAACGGTGCCCAACTGATGGCGGCACTCGACAGCCCCGTCGAACACGAGATGCCCGACTACCTGCTTCTGGACATTGAGTTTCAAGGCGAACCCACTGGCGGAATTTTCATTGCCGACCGTGTACATAAGAAATACCCCAACATCAAGATAGCCCTCTTCTCTGGCCGATTCGACAACCCCCTGCCCGACGAGGCGGACCGCCAAGACCGCATGATGGAGATAGCGCGTGTGCTGTTCGAGTCGCTGCAGCACGGCGTTCAGGCGTTTGTGAGTAAGAATGCCGCGGGCGGCTTCTCGGTGGAGAATGTGCTTCGCGCCATCGAGTCGCTGGAGCGCGGCGAACGCTACTACTTCAACTACCCCGTGATGCTGACGCTCAAAGAGGCGGCGGAGCTGTACGTGATGAATGTCGCCGACCAAAAGTGCAACGTCGTCATTAGCGACATTGAGCGACGGCTGCTATTGCTAGAGGCGGCAGGCTGCACCGCCTCGGAGATAGCCTATGAGCTGAAAGAGACCGACAAAAGCATACAGGAACGGCAGAAGGAGCTGTCGCGCAAGTTGGACATTGTCAACAAATCGGGAGCCCGCATAGCCAAGGCGATGCAATACGGACTGATTGACCCAAAGGAGATTAAATACTTAAAGCGGTAAAAGCCACTCTGCACATGCCCAAAAATCGGTTTCCGACTCCGAAAAAACGGAAGAAAAACGAGACATGTTGCACAGCACTATGAAACGCAACACACACATAGACAACGCATCGCAACAAAAAGATAAAAAATATTTTGCCAATTGGGAAAATGTTCGTACTTTTGCAACCGCTTTTGAAGCAAAAAAGGTCGTTTGGCCGAGGGGCTAGGCACAGGTCTGCAAAACCTGCTACTCCGGTTCAAATCCGGAAGCGACCTCCAAGAATAAGGAGACACAGACACGGTGTCTCCTTATTATTATTTATTGAAGTATGTCTCAGTTCGCAATTTACCGTTTAGTTTATAATCAGCTTCTGCGTGCTGATGTTTGGGTGCGACAAAGGAAAATAGATCTGCAATAGTACATAAATGGTTTTTCACTGTTACCACATCTTACCGCATTATACCAATATGGGACTCAACCACAACGACCTTCGCAACCGCTTTGTCCACCGAGCCCGTCTGGTGCTCAACGACGCACAACTTTTGGCGAAAAAATACAATGGCTGTTTCCGCATCAATCTCGGTTGTCCGCGAGCCACACTTCTATAAGCTCTCCACCGCATTGCCAAATGCTTCTAATGTATGGTAATTTGCAGAGAAAATATATCAATTCAAGATTTATGGTGGAATACAAAAGGAAAATTCTAAGCTGATAAAAAGATTTAACATTTCTCTTCTGCGGGTATATCAACTTGTTACAACAATAACATGAAAAAGTTCTCGTTGAATAAGAAAAAAGATGTATTTTTGTAAATTATAATTTTACAACTGCATCGCCCCGTATAACCCGTATAAATAATCTATGAGTAAAAATATACAATCAAAAACAAACAACATCAACTAGAAAGTGGGGGGATTCTACGAATAGCATTCCCTCTTTCTCGCAAACGACAAAAATAATGACATCTATGAACCAAGAAAAACACATTTACCTCCACCCCACCCTGAAGGTGATAAGTTTTAAAGTGGAGGATGTTTTCTTATCGCTGAAATCCATGGGCGATACCAATAATCAGCCAATAGAATCGCTAAGTGAGAACAGGCCTGGGAGACTGGACTACAACGCATTTGTAAGACCTACCCAAGAATAAACCACAGTGGAACGATGAAAAAGACTTGTTTATTTCTAATTGTCATAGTAGTATTGACAGCAGGGTTATACTCTTGCCATAAGGAGGAACTTGCGAAAGGCGTATTTACCGCTACGACTGAACATTTCACCAACAAAGATAGCAAGACGTTTCTTGATGGTAGCTATTATAGTTGGGAGGTGAATAGCGACCTGATAAAAGTGCTTAGACATGAATCTTCAAGTAACATTCTGAAAAAAGGCACATATCGGGCAACATCCGTGAACTCTACAACGAATGCTGCTGTTTTCTCCTATGAACCCATAACAGATGAGGAGGATGTCACAGGTACTTCATATATCAACTCGTACTATGCTGTTTTTCCTGCCTCTATTTTTAGTAGTACACCTGCAAATGCGAGATGTGAGATAAATCTCCCGGCGCATCAATATACAGATGCTTCTGGACGACTAAAAAACGCCCCGATGTATGCGGAATCGAATGAAACAAGCAGAAACCTGCAGTTTAAAAACCTATGCGGGATAATGCGTCTATCTTTAACGAAGAATGGCACGTCAATATCTCGAATAGTGGTCACAACTTCTGCTAACAAGATTAACGGTAAATATAATGTGGCATTTTCAAATGGTTTGCCTTCACTAGGAAATCCCGGAATGACTATTGTCGATTCAAACCATTCGATTGTTCTTACCTGCGCTGAGCCCCAGCCTATCAACAATGGACATGATTTCGACATTGCCATTCCTGCCGGGTCGTACAATACCTTAGAAATAAAGATTTACGATGACGACCATAGTGCAGTGTGTACTAAAACGCTTGAACAGGGTACCCTCCAAATTAACAGAGGCGAATACACTGTTATCATACTTAACGGAAACAGCGAGAATCATGAGTTGGACTTTGTGATTGATAGAGTATTGCCTGGACTATTCACTGTATCATCAACGGGATTGCAAGTAAGGTTTTCTCCAGGTAATCTGCAATGGAGGCGTCGCGGAACACATGCCACAGCAGATAACAATTTAACTGGCACAATTGGTGAATGGCAATTCGCCGAAAATCAATGGGATCATAAATACAATAGTAATACTAATACGGAGTCTCATTACAATTCTTCAAACACGTGGGTCGACCTTTTCCGCTGGGGAAGCAGTGGATACAATAATGTCTATCCATATATCCTGTATACTGTAGCTAGTAGTGCCCCTGGAATTATCGCGAGAAATAATTACGATTGGGGGGTGTTTAATGCCATCTCCAATGGTGGAAACGCGCCCGGTCTGTGGCGCACTATGACGCAGTCGGAATGCCTCTACCTGTTTTCAGGGAGACACGACGCTGCTAACAAATGGGCGAGAGCAACAGTACATGGCGTGAATGGAATAATCTTACAGCCAGATATATGGATAGGGGGGGCTCCGTCGGTAACTATATCTTGGGGTAGTAATTCGACTTTCACGGAAGTGTCAAATGATGATTGGACATTACTAGAAAATTCCGGCGCAGTTTTTCTACCAGTTACTGGATTCTTAAGAATTGATTCATGGAATGTTAGTAATACATCTTGGGGAAACTATTGGCTAGCAACGACTAGTGATGCAGAATCATGCTACCTCCGTATTAAATCTGATAATCTTGACTATAGCAGTTCGAATGATAGAAGATATGGTTATGCTGTTCGTTTAGTGCGTGATGCGAACTAGAACTACTCCTATTGACTAATTCTACCAAATACTCCATTAGGGCGGCACTAGTGTCGCCTTTTTTTGTGGTATGGTATTACTTGGGCATATACCAATGAGCTATTGAAAGGCGACTCTGACGAGGTTTATACAGTTGGAAACGGGACTACGAGAAAATCCTCATAGCATTCGGAAATGAACACTTGCAAGTCCTGTTTTCGAGCAAGTGCGAGGGGGACTTCAGCCACAATACTGTGGGAACGATTTGTTGAGGTAAATGGACTGAGGGACACAAGGAAAAGTGGAGAGCATAAGAATATCTGAAAAAACAATCAGTACATAACATAATGAAAGCGGACTCTCAAAGGTAGGAGCCCGCTTCCATTGTATAATTGCAGGCAGGGTTGCCTGCCTTGATTCCTCAAAGGAAATACGATTACTCTTCCTCTGCGGCGGCTTCCTCGTAGGCTTTGAGAAGGGCCTGCTGGACGTCGGCGGGGACGAGTTCGTAGCTGCTGAAGGTCATGGTGAAGGTACCGCGACCGCTGGTGAGCGAGCTCAAGGCGGTGCAGTAGCGGTTCATCTCGGCCAAGGGGGCTTTTGCCTTGAGGGTGGTGTACTTGCCCTCGGCATCCATGCCCATGACGATGGCGCGGCGGCCCTGCAGGTCGGTCATCACGCCGCCCTGGCTCTCGGTCGGGACGGTGACGGCCACGTCGTAGATAGGCTCCTTAATCTTGGGGTTAGCCAGCTTGAAGGCCTCGCGGAAGGCGGTACGTCCGGCAATTTTGAAAGCGGTTTCGTTGGAGTCCACAGGGTGCATCTTACCGTCGTAGATGTTGACAACGATGTCGCGGGCGTAGGAACCGGTCAGAGGACCCTGCTCCATCTTCTCCATGATACCCTTGAGGATGGCGGGCATGAAACGGGCATCGATGCTACCACCAACGATACAGTTGTTGAAGACCAGCTTGCCACCCCACTCCAGCGGATACTCCTGAGTGTCGCGGATGGGGTACTTGGTCTGGTTGGGCATGCCGTCGTAGTAAGGCTCGATGAGCATGTGCACCTCGCCGAACTGACCACTACCACCCGACTGTTTCTTGTGGCGGTACATAGCCTCTGCGCTCTTGGTGATGGTCTCGCGGTAGGGGATGTTGGGAGCGGTGAAGTTGACACCCAGCTTATACTGGTTCTCGAAGTACCACTTGATGGTGTTGAGGTGCAGCTCGCCTTGGCAGCCAAGGATGACCTGACGTAGTTCGCGGCTGTTCTCCAGCGAGAGGCTGCGGTCGTAGGTGGCGAGGTCCTTGAGGGCAGCACCCACCTTCTCGTCGTCGTTGCTGTTGGCAGCCTTCACGGCCACTTGGTAGATAGGTGTCGGGAAGACAATCTCCTCAACGACATCGTCGGTATTCTTGACAGTGGTGAGGGTGTGGTTAATCTTCACATCCTTCAGTTTGATGGTGCAGATGATGTCGCCGGCACAGGCCTTCTCGACGCGCTGACGGTCCTTGCCGCTGCAGACGAGCACCTGGCTGACGCGCTCCTTGCTCTGGTTGCAGGCGTTCACCACATCCTGAGCCTCGGCCAACTCGCCATCATAGATGCGGAGGTAGGTGATTTCGCCGAGGTTCTTGTCCTTGGCACTCTTGAAAGCGAAAGCCACGGTGGGGTTGGCATTGTCGCACTTCAGCTCCTTGCCGGCCTTGGTCTTCTTAGGCTCTGCCACCTCGTTGGGGGCAGGCACATTCTGCCCGATGAACTCAAGCAGACGGGCGACACCCATGTTCTCCTTGGCAGAGGAGCAGAGGATGGGGAATAGGTCGCGCTTGTCGATGGCAAGTTTCAAGGCCTTGGTGAGTTCCTCGGCGGTGAGGTCGCCATTCTCAAAGTATTTCTCCATCAGCTCGTCGTCGGCAGCGGCAGCCTCTTCAACGAGGGCTTCGCGCATTTCGGCGGCACGGTCGGCGTAGGCGGCAGGAACGTCTTCCTCGGTTGCCTTACCGTCCTTGAAAGTGTACATCTTGTTGGTCACGATGTCCACCACTTGGTTGAAGCCCAATCCCGCGTTGGTGGGGAACTGCAGCACGGTGCACTTGGCTCCGAAGAAGTCCTTCAACTGGTTGACGCTCTCGTCGAAGTTTGCCTTTTCGGCATCGAGATGGTTGATGACGTAAATCATGGGTGTGCCGAGTTTGGCGGCATAACGGTTGGCAATCTCGGTGCCGACCTCGACACCGCTCTGGGCATTGACCACGACCACGGCAGCCTCCACCACATTGAGGGCTGCTGCCAGTTCGCCTTGATAGTCGGCGAAGCCGGGAACATCGAGGATGTTCACCTTCTTGCCACCAAATTCGGTGTACATGAGGGTGGTTTCGACCGAATATTTGCGGTCAAGCTCGATGTCGCGATAGTCGCTGATGGTGTTCTTGTTGTCCACGCTGCCACGACGGTTGATGAGGCCGCCGCAGAACGCCATGGCCTCCGCCATGGTGGTCTTACCCGATTTGGCACCGCCCACAAGGGCGATGTTGCGGATGTCGTTAGTCTGGTAAATCTTCATTGTTTATATTGTATTAATTTATTGTTATCTGTCTATGTGCAAGCATACTAAAGCAAAAGACAAGGTCTTTTGCCCCAATTAATGGAACGGCAAAGATACGAACTTTTTTTGAATTATTGCCATATAGGGGTGAAATATCCATTTTTTTTGTGTACTTTTGCAACTGTAATCGTTTTCGAACAAAGGCATGGGTGTAATTGCAAAACAGAGTATTAAAGGAGCTTTGGCCAACTATCTGGGAGTTCTCATCGGGGCTGTCTCCACTTTTTTTGTGGTCACCGACCTGCTTACCCAAGAGGAGATAGGGCTGACACGGGTGATGGTGGATGCCGCCATGCTTTTTGCAGGCCTTGCCCAGTTGGGTACCAACGCCTCAATCCTCCGCTTCTATCCCCGTTTTAAAGACCCAGAGCACCGCGACCACGGTTTTTTCGGATGGACACTCATCCTTCCTTTCGTGGGGTTCACCATCATCGCCATCCTCTTCTTCCTCTTTAAGGCAGACATTGTTGCCTACTATTCAAAGGATGCCCCACTATTGGTCGACTATGTCTATCTGCTACTGCCCCTCACCTTCTTGATGCTCTACATGACGGTGTTCGAAACCAATGCCAGCGTGCTGCTCCACATTGCGTTGCCCAAGTTTGTGCGCGAGGTGGTCGTCCGCCTGCTCAATCTTGCCACCTATCTTCTCTATGGCCATGGCATTATCTCGCTCGACCTCTTTGTCATCCTCTTCTGCTCCAGCTGGGCAGTTGCCACCTTTATCAACTTCATTTATCTGTTGTCGTTGGGCAGAATCTCCTTTCGGCCCGATTGGCAGTTTGTCGATAAGACTCTACTACGCGAAGTGGGGGTATATACACTTTTCATGACCGCCACCGTGCTGGCGGGCAACATCAAGCTCTTCAACTCGCTCTTTCTTGCCAAAGAGGGACTGAAACTAGCAGGCATCTACACCATTGCATGTTATATAGCCAACGTGGTGGAGATTCCCTACCGCTCGCTAGGAGCCATCTCCAGTCCCATCATCTCGCAGGCGGTGTCCGAGGGCAACACCGATGAGGTGAACCGTCTGGGGCAGCAGGTATCGCTCCACCAACTGCTAGTGGCGTGTATGTTGCTCTTCTTTATCTGGATTAACCTCGAGCCCCTCTTCGCCGTTATCCCTAACGGAGACCAATATGTTTCCGGCCTTTGGGTGGTGCTCTTTTTGGGCATCGCCAATATTCTCAATTCCACCCTCAGCATTGCCACTAATATCCTCAACTTCTCCAAACACTTTACCTATTCGCTGCTCTTTATCTCCTTGCTCACTGCTGCGGCTATCGGTTTCAACCTGCTACTGATACCGTCGTTGGGGGTTACGGGTTCGGCATGTGCTACACTTCTGGCATACATCATCTACTTCACTCCATTACTCACCTTGCTGTGGCGCAGGTTACACATCTCGCTCTTCAGCCACAAACAGCTGTGGGTACTGTTGTTTACACTGTCGCTGTTCGGACTCAACATCCTCTGGCAATGGCTTCTGTCGCCTCTTTTCCACACGATGGGGCCAGGACTGCCAATCGTGCTGTTACAGGCACTGCTACGCACTCTCTTCTTTGCCGTTATCGCCTACTGGGGCATACGTCGTATGCACATTAGTTCTGATGTAGACAATATATTGAGATTTAAAAAGTAACCATACCGTCATGATGTTCAAACGCACACTACCCGTCCTGCTACTTCTTGCAGCCCTGACCATCCCTTATGCCAATGGCCAGGTGACGTTCTCTGCTCCAGGCGGCTTTTATCAGCATACTGTCTCCCTGACGTTGTCAGCCGAGGAAGGGCTGTCCATCCATTACACCACCGACGGAGCTCTCCCTACTACCCTCTCGCCCTGCTATGGGCAGCCCCTGACGCTGTCACCTTCGCTCTATTCGTCACGCGATATATACCTCATGCCCGATGCTCCCGAAGCCGATTGGAACCCGCCCACCTCCGTGCGCCACGTCATCGTGTTGCGTGCCGCAGCATTCGATAGTCAGGGGGTGCAGGTCGGTCCTGTCGCCACTCATACCTATCTCATCGCCGACCTCATGGAACATCAGCCCCAGCTGCCTGCCGTCTCGATAACCCTAGACTATACGCAGCTCTTCGACTCTGACAGCGGTATCTTCAGCCCTAACGGCTTCGACCCCGAAGACGATTTCAATACAGGCAATTTCAACCAGCACGGTCGCGAGTGGGAACGTCTTGCCAGCGTGGAGTTCTACGAGTTAGACAATACAGGCTTTGCCCAAGAATTGGGTCTCCGCGTCCACGGTGGCAAGACGCGCCGCCACATGCAGAAACCGCTCAAACTCTACGCCCGTAAGGAGTATGGTAATAAGAAGATAGATTGTCCGCTTTTCGAAGAGTTGTCCTACACTTCGTTCAAGCGTCTGGTGCTAAAGCCCTTCTCTGCCGCATGGACCGATGCCGGCATACAAGACTGGCTGGCATCGCAGATTGCCCGTCCGCTACGTTTCGTATCGTTGGCATCACGACCAGTAACTCTCTATATCAACGGCGAGTACTGGGGAATATACTATCTTCAGGAGGCACCCGACGAGCGTCTTATCGAGCAGCTCGACGATGTGGATGCCGACGACGTGAACATCATCGGCTCATGGCTAGGACTGGTGGAGAATGGCAACAACTCTCGTTTTCGGAAACTCATGCAATGGCTTGAGACAGCCGACCTCTCTGACACCCTGCAATATCAGTATCTCTGTTCGCTCATCGACATCGATGACTTTATCGACTATCACCTTTTTGAGGCGTTTATCGCCAACGAGGACTGGCCTGCCAACAACATGCGCTGCTATCAACACGACAATTCCCTATGGCGGTGGATATTCTATGACGGGGACGGTAGCTTCACCCATCTCGAGCACCCAGTGGACCAGATACTCACCTATCAGGGCGAAGAGCAGTGGCCCAGCTGCAAAGAGGCAACTCTCTGTATGCGCCGATGTCTTCAGTCGCTACCGTTTGTGGAGCGATTCGGCAATAGACTGTACCAACTTGCCAGCACCAATTTCGACTATGCCAACACCGCACCCTTGTTGCAACGTGCCAAGGCGGAGGTGGCATCCGAAATCGAATGGCAGTCGCAGCGGTTCCATTTTCCTGGTGGCACCACTCAGTGGGAGCGTGCCACTGACCGCGTCGACGAATTCCTATCACGCCGCCCCGACATCTTCGTCAGTCAGATAGAAAAAATATTACCCCTACCAGCCGACACCAACTACGTAGTACGCCTCTATCCCAATCCAGCACACCGCCTTGTCAATATCTCCATCAGTGGTGGCGATTCTGGATGGGTGCAGTGTCATATTTACGATGCTCTGGGACGCCAGATAATGCGCCATGCTTTCTTTGCCAATTCACAATGTGCCGCACAAATACCATTGTCGACCCTGTCAGCTGGCGTATATTCATTACGCCTGTCGAACTCCGACACCACCTATCGGCTGATAGTATACTAATCCTCTACAGTATCATCGCAGCAACGACACCGTTCCAACAAGCGACTGGTAGCCTTCTGGAGTGTAGATGTCACGGTAACGGCAACGATAGACATAGCTGCCTGATGGACATGGGGCACCTTGGAAGGTTCCGTCCCACGGTGTGTCGGAAGACTGTGTATGAAACAGCAGTGTACCGCGACGGTCAAAAATCCACATCTCGAAGTCGATGACCCCCAAAAGCATTGGCGAAAAGAGGTTGTTCTCCTCCCTGTCTGGCGTGAAGGCATTGGGGAAATAGAGGGCTATCTTCTTAAAGGGTATTTTCCTGATAACGGTGTCAATACATGTGGGGGTGAAGGCCTCCATCATCACCACCACGGTATCGGGCCACCAAGGCTCGGCGGAAAAGGTGACACTCTCATTATTCTTATCCTGATGCACACCATTGACATACCAGTGGCGACCACCCCAGCCGCCCCAATGGTACTCTCGAGTGCCAGTGCTGAAGTCCTCGACGGTGAAGTCCATGCGGTCGAGCGTCAGTTCGTCGGGACACGACCGCATGGCACCCACCACTGGCACAATAGGGTATATTTCTCGGCTGCCCGAGTCGGCACATCGGAACGTAGGACCATAGCCTATATATAGATAATAGGTGACGGGCTGCTGCGGATTGACATGCACCCATGGGTTACCCTCTTGACCTATTAGCAAGGTGTCGGCCGGCGACGACGACCACCGAAAAGCATTGCCTACACCTGAACTATAAAGGTCGTAGCCTATATTGCCCTCGCAACGACGGTATGGATAGATATTCGCACTAGGGTACAGCAGCACTGTGAGGCGCAGTACGATGACACTGTCACATTCGGTGCCGACACGTTGCAGGGTGTCGAAAAACAAGCCAGAATAAGAGAGTTCCCGCCCATTAAAATCGAATGTCTCATCCTCGCAAATAGTATCGTACACATACACTATGGTGTCACGGCAGGGCCGTTGCCCATACCCTTGCAGGACAAGCAACATGAAGACTGCCAGCCATGCCAGTGCGCGATACCTATGAGTGTGAAGACTAGACATTGGGGAATGGAAATGGGTGTTTAAATCAAACTCGACTGGATGACCATCTCGTAGAGTTCGCGGGTACTGATGCCCATGGCTCGGGCCTGCTTGGGGACGATGCTTTCGGCACTCTGTCCGGGGATGGTGTTGACCTCAAGGAAGAACAATTCTTTCTTTGCCGTGTCGTAGATGTAGTCAAACCGCACAATGCCACGGCAGTCAAGTAGGTCGTATAGCTGCGACGAAACCTGCTGGATATGGTCGCTAATCGCCTTGTCCACTTCAGCAGGCGTGACCTCGTTGCTGAATCCGTCGTATTTGGCAGCATAATCAAAGAACTCATGCCCACCAGTAGGGATAATCTCAGTAATGGGGAAGACATATTTCTTCTCCTTCGTGCAAAGCACACCGCAGTCGAACTCACGACCCTGTATAAATTCTTCAACCAGCACCGCCTTATCCTCCGTCAGTGCCTCCTGAATGGCAGGCATCAGGTCTTCGGCTCGTTTCACCTTGGTGGTAGCGACACTGCTACCACCTGCAGCAGGCTTGACAAAGAGTGGCAACGACAACTCTTGCAGCAAGGCCTGTGGGTCGATGGGCTGGTCGGCATAGAGCATCTTTGACTTGGCCACGCTGACCAGACCAAAATTGCGCACTACAGGGTTGCAGTAGCCCTTGTTGAAAGTGAGCGACGATGTGTAGAATCCGCAGGTGGTGTAGGGTATGCCCAGCATGTCGAAATAGCCTTGCAAAACGCCATTCTCGCCAGGGTTGCCATGCACGATGATGAAGGCGAGGTCAAAGCGTTCCACTCCTTCGACAGTGAAGTTGCCACGGTCGACAGCACGGTGGGTGCCGTCGTCGGCAAGCCAGTACCATCCTTGACGGTCGATGACTATCTTGTAGACATTATATTTGTCGTGGTCTAGGTTTTCATATACCTGACAGCCACTATTAATGGAGATATCGTGTTCTCCCGAAAAACCGCCCATCACTAAGGCTATATTCTTTTTCTGCATGTTGTATGTTTATATGAAAGTTTGTAGTCTATTTTTAATTATCTGTCGGTGTTGCGACTGGCTGTAGGTCTTCTCCTGTCGGTGCACACTGTCGCGTGTCTCAGTAGACATGTATGCCTCTTGAAAACGTTCCCACACGATATCCACTGCCACCTCAGAGGGATGACACATGTCGCGAGCATAGAAACGATAGTCGCGCAACTCGTCCATCAGCAATTCGTAACTGTCGAAATAGTATGTCTGTGGGTTGGCATTCACCATGCTGTCGACTGCCAGCATAAGCGTCGCCTTACTGAGCTGGTTGCCATGGGCCCCGTCTGCCAGATGGCGGATGGGACTGACCGTGAAAAGGGTCGGGCAGGCAAGCCTTGCCGACAGGGGCTGCCACGTCTCCACAATCTCCTGCACCGTCAGCCGCCGACGGTTAAATTCCCGCTGCGGCACCTTGTGGCAGTTCGCCACCACACTGCCGCCTCGTTCAAATACCCATGCCGTGCCAAATGTGACCATCAGCAATGGCTTTCGCTCTATGAAAGCATGTGTCTGGTGGATAGCTTCGTTGCAGCACGACAGACATTGGTTCCTATCAGCGTGCGAAAAACGGCTATGATGCAGCCACGAATGCCATAGCCCGTCATGCCACACCAACTCGTCAGCCTGCATGGGTCGGTTGTCGACAGCCCGTTGCAGACAGGCTGCTATCGACAACGGATTATATAGCGTCCCAAACGGATTGCACAGCAGGTCGAAGCCTGCCGCCTGCAGCTTCTTGCCTATCTCATCGGTGAAACAGGAGCCCAACAGCAGCATCGGCGTGTCGTAACCGACGCTCAAGGGCGAGGGCGATATGTCTACAGGCGTCATCAACTTCATGACCCACTCCTCTTTATCGGTTTGACATCTTGCACACCGGGTATCTGCGACAGTATCGGCATAAATTTGCGTGCATTCACCTTTAGCGTGTTACTCTTCATTGTCAGCCTCAACTGATGCTCGCTGTCTATCACCAATGCCTCCAACGGCACATTCCCCTTGTTTTTCTTCACCAGCTTGTCTAGTTCGACACAGAATTCGTGGGTAATATACGACAAGTCGATGGTGAAATGAACCTTCTGCGTGTTTTTATCAAGCACGTCACCCAGCACCAAGATATCGTATACCTTCATCGTCGGCTTCGACTTGTATGGCTCTCCATCCTTGGTGTAGCCCGAGTACTGCCGAATCTCGGCCTTGACATATAAGTGCAGGTCCTTCTTGAAGAACTTCTCATACTTCAGGAACTCACCCTTGTACATCCTGAGAGTATAGGCTCCCGTGTAGTCCTCCACCACCATGATACCGTATGGGTCTCCATTTTTTGCCGAGATACCCGTCTTGGCCTCAGTGACGACACCCCCAAAAGACACTATCTTATCCACTAGTGGAGCCAAATCGGCCAACTCTATACAATTTGTGTTGACAAAGTTGTCCAACACATATTTATCTTCGTCAAGTGGATGTCCGCTAAGATAGAACCCGATGACCGAGAACTCCTCACGACACTGCTCTATAACCGACCACGGCTCGCACTGTGGCACTGGGGGCAGGTTCTCCGACTTAATCTCCTCACACATGTCAAAAAGCGATGTCTGCGCATTTTCGGCATCCTCACGGTTGCGTATCGCCCAACGCATCAGTTTCTCAAGAAAAGTGGGTGTGCCCTCGTTGTCATTCTCTTTATAAAAGTATTGCGCCCTGTGCATCTCCCCCACTCCATCGAAGGCTCCCGCCTTTACCAGCACTTCCACATTCTTCCTATTCACGCTACGCAGGTCCACTCGCTCCAGAAAGTCGAATATATCGGTATAGGGGCCGTTCTTTTCTCGCTCCGAGATGATGGCCTCCGATGCCGCCTCTCCCATACCGCTGATGGCCTTCATACCGAAACGAATCTGCCCTTTCTTATTGACCGAAAAATCCATCTCCGACTCGTTCACCGACGGTGCCAATATCTCCAACCCATGCTTGCGACAGTCGTCCATCAACTCGGTGGTACGCTTGATGTCGCTCTGCCCGCTCGTCAGCACCGCGGCCATATACTCGGCAGGATAGTGCGCCTTGAGGTAGGCGGTCTGGTATGCCACCCACGAATAGCAGGTAGCATGCGACTTGTTGAAGGCGTAGGAGGCAAACTTTTTCCAATCCTCCCATATCTTATGCAACTTCTCATGCGGATGGCCGTTCTTTTCGCCACCTTCATAGAAGAGCACCTCCAACTCGTTCATCTTCTCAATCTGCTTCTTGCCCATCGCCTTGCGCAACGTGTCGCTCTGTCCGCGTGTGAAGCCCGCCAGCTGGCGGCTCAGCAGCATCACCTGCTCCTGATACACCGTAATGCCGTAGGTGTCCTTCAGATACTGTTCCATGCAGGGAATGTCATATTCGATGGGTTTGCGTCCCTGCTTGCGGTCGATAAAGTCGGGTATGTAGTCCATAGGACCCGGACGGTACAATGCATTCATAGCTATCAGGTCCTCAAACGCATGAGGCTCCAGCTCGCGCAGGTATTTCTGCATTCCTGCCGACTCAAACTGGAACGTGCCCACCGTGTTGCCCTCGCAAAAGAGCTTGTACGTCAACTCATCGTCCATCGGCAGGTGGTCTATATCCACCCTCACACCGTGGTTCTTCTCTATCATGTCGATGGCATTCTTGATGATGGTCAGGTTCTTCAGTCCCAAAAAGTCCATCTTAATCAGGCCCACCGTCTCCACCACATGCCCATCATACTGCGTCACCAGCACATCTTGCTTCGACTCCTTATCATATATCGTGCACACTGGTGCAAAGTTGGTAAGGTCGTCAGCCCCGATAATGACACCGCAGGCATGGATGCCCACCTGTCGGTTGGTATCTTCCAGCTCGGCGGCGTATGTCAGCATGTTCTTCAGCTCCTCCTGCCCGTCATCCTCCATGATTTGCTTCAGTTCGGGCACATATTTGTAGCAGTTCACCAAGTTCACCTTGGGCGGCTTGCCGTTCTCGTCCTTCACGTTGTCGGGGAAATTCCTGTCGGGTATCACCTCCTTCAACTTGTTCACCACGTTCAGCGGCACCTTCTCCACCCTGCCCACATCGGCTATGGCCGACTTGGTTGCCATAGTACCGTACGTGATAATGTGCGCCACCTTCTCCTTGCCGTATTTCTCAGTAATCCAATCCAACACCCTTCCACGACCTGCATCGTCGAAGTCTACGTCGATATCGGGCAGCGAAATGCGGTCGGGGTTCAGAAAACGCTCGAACAGCAGGTCATACTTCAGCGGATCCACATCGGTAATCCACAGACAGTACGCCACCACGCTGCCTGCCGCGCTGCCACGCCCAGGTCCCACACTCACACCCAGTTTCTCGCGAGCCGCACGTATATAGTCCGCCACTATCAGAAAATAGCCTGGAAAGCCCATTGTCTTGATAGTATGCAACTCAAACACGATACGCTCACGCTGCTCTTCTGTAAGCGCCGCCTTGATGTCCGACACGTCTGACTCGTCCGACAAATCTTCCCTGTCCGACAAATAGCGTTTTCGCGCACCTATCCACACCAGTTTCTCTAGGTAGTCCGCCTCAAACTTGATGCGGTACAGCTTATCATACCCTCCCAGCTTGGCTATCTTCTTCTCCGCCTCCGCCTGACTCAGCACCACTTCGTGCCGTTCATTTTGGGTAAACTCGTCAAACAATTCCTGCTCCGAAATACGCTGACGGTATTCCTCCTCGCTGCCAAAGTCAGCAGGAATGTCAAACACCGGCATGATGGGATCGCTGTCAATACTATACACTTCCACTTTCTCCGCCACTTCCATCGTGTTCTCTATCGCCTCGGGCAGGTCGTCGAAGATGTCTGCCATCTGCTGGGGTGTCTTCAGCCACTCCTGCTTGGTGTAGTGCAGGCGGTCGGGGTCGAAATAGTCCTTCTGGGTGGCCAGGCACACCAGATGGTCATGCGCCTCGCCATGTTCTTCTTCTACAAAGTGTACGTCGTTGGTCGCCACCAGCTTGATGCCATGTTTTCGAGCCAACTCCACCAGCACAGGGTTCACCCGCTCCTGCATCGCGTAAGTGTCGCGGTTGGCGTTGGGCTTGTCAGTCTTATGACGCTGCAACTCTATGTAGTAGTCGTCGCCAAACACCCGTTTAAACCACAGCACCGCCTGTTCCGCCTCATCTATCCTGCCCGCCATTATCAGTTGTGGAATCTCACCGCCCAGACAGGCACTGCACACTATCAGCCCCTCATGGTATTGCTCCAGCACATTGTGGTCAATACGCGGACGGCTGTAAAAACCATCCGTATAGGCTATCGACGCCAACTTACAAAGGTTGTGGTAGCCCTTCATATTCTTCGCCAACAGAATCAGATGGTAGCCGCTGCTGTCCACGATACGCTCACGTCCCGTCTCTGGATTCCGCTCTTTCACATCCTTGTCTTTATCGTACAGGGTGCGACGGGCACAATACGCCTCAGTACCTATTATAGGCTTGAAAAATTGGGATTTAAGGGCTGAAAGTTGGGCATTTAGGTCCGCCAATTTCCTCTCCCTCTCCTCTTCCGCCAATTCCATCTCACCACTTTCAACTTTCAACTTTTCACTTTCAACTTCCTTGATCTGGGCCTTCACCTTGCCGTTCTCTTTCGCCACCGTATCCACAAAGTCCTTGATACCGTACATATTGCCATGGTCTGTCAGTGCCATGGCATACATACCGTTCTTCTTCGCCTTCTTAATCAAGTCGGGTATCTTCGACATTCCGTCGAGCATCGAATAGTGCGAATGCACGTGCAAATGTGTAAAGTTCATATCTGTAAGGGAAGGTTTGGATATTTCAACGATTTTGCAAATATACGAATTAATTCCGATACCGCCACCAAAAAGAAATCATTTTTTATCCACCTATCAATCTTCCCTTCACATACACCTCTTCGAATGAGTGAAAATATGTATCTTTGCACAATATTCTTATACCAACACAATGACTGTAAAATATTCGAAATCATTCATCTTAGGCGCAATCATACTGGGTTCCATCTGCTCCTACAGCACGCTTTCGTGCAAAAGTTCCAATAATATCCACCCCATGACGGCAGTGCCTGCCGCTCCCAATTATGCCGACACGACACAATGGTACACCGTCGACCGCAAGGCTCCAGTCGACATCTTCTACATCCTCTCTACCGAGACAGGCGACTATACCATCAGCGACACCGCCTACCACTATGCCGACACCTACAACGACAGCATCCGCCCCTTCCTCCTAGGCGAGATGGTGGGAGTAGAGCAAATATTGTGTGGCAACTTCAATTTCTACTCGCCTTACTACCGCCAATGCACCCTGCAGGCCTTCACCTCCGACACTCTGATGCAGAGCCGCCTGCCCCTTGCAATGGGCGATGTACGCAACTCCTTTGCCCATTACCTTGCACATTACAACCAGGGCCGTCCTTTCATCCTGGCAGGCTTCAGCCAAGGGGCCATAGCCGTGATAGACCTGCTGAAAGGGATGGACTCCGCCACCTACAGCCGCTTGGTGGCGGCATACGTAATTGGTTGGAAGGTGACAGACGACGACCTTGCCCAGACCCGCAATATCCGACCTGCACAAGACAGCACCGACATAGGTGTCACCATCTGCTACAACTCGGTGCGCGACAACTCATGTGCCATCCCCATGCTCAGCGACGGCAACCGCATGACCATCAACCCCGTCAACTGGCGCACCGATACCAAACCCGCCAAGCTGGTGAGCCCCATCTCGCCCGACACCGTCACCGTCGCCCTCGACACCCACACCCTGCTGCTCAACGTCAGCGGCTACAGCCACAAAGACTACATCATCCCCCTCATCGGTCGCGACGGCAACTACCACAGCCTCGAACTCGCCCTCTACCGCCACCCCCTCCGCCGCAACGTCGCCCTACGGGCAGAGAGGTATTTGTTGCAGAGAAAGCAATAGACCCATAATCCCAAATCGGTCATTAGGACGGAAAGCACTAAATAATCGATAGTTTTGGGCAACCTCTAAAAATAGCCCGTCAGGGCTTTTCGTTCAATAGAAACGCGTCGATTAACAATATTTCTTTCCTGTAGGGAATTTCGTTTAACCCAAATCGGTCTTTAGAGTTTATTGCGAATTAGTAAGTCCCCAACGGGGACGACAGAACCCAGACAGGGGTGCAAACCCCTGTACGTATGGGATTATCACAAAAGTGCTGTCATATAGAACGGAATACATTGCGTTTGACCGTCTTGCTGATAGTCTTTAGAGTAAAGCAGTATGCGGTTGCCGATACGTGGGGAGTATTTCTCGCAAAATGCATCTAACGATTTGTGTGTGCGGTAGCCGGATGACTTCACCTCAATGGGTACTACCTTGTTGCCTCGCGAAAGGAGAAAGTCTATTTCGTAGTTGTGCTTCTCGTCTTTGGGAAAAGTGTAATAGAAAAGCTTGTTGCCACCCGATGCCAGCATCTGCGCTACCAAATTCTCATAGACATATCCCAAATTCGCCTCTAACTTGTCGCTCAACAACTTGTTGTATATAATATTTTCCGTATAGTCCTTATCCCAAAAGCATAATGTGACAAATAGACCCGTGTCGGCCAGAAAGATTCTGTATCGCGACAAGTCTTTATAAAGAGACATCCCTACCATGGGGTCGGTACAATGATGGCAGAAAAGTGTCGTCTTGCTTTCAGCCAGAGCTTGGAGCAATTCTGCCATCCGTTCCTCCGACTTGTCACCCACAACAGGATATGGCTGATAGCGGGAACTGTTGCTACTGAGTTGCGCAGGTATATTCAGAAACAGCCGTTCCGCATTACCTATAGGGTCTATTTTCTGGAAATCGTCGATGTACAGACGCAGGATGTCGCGTTTCACCTGATCGACAAGACTAAGGTTGTTGGTTTCAAGATAAGACAATACGGCCTGTGGCATACCTCCGACAAGCATATACAGGCGTAAGTCGCGCAATGTTTTCCTATGGGATGCCCCTAAAGGTTTCTTGCCTTCATAGAACTGCCGAAGCAGTGTGACTGTGACATTATCTCCTAGAGCCCAACGAAATTCCTCATAATCCATCGGGTACATGTCCACTCTCTCTTCTTCACTCGGAATAGTGATATCTTTTGTGTTCTTTTTTATACTGATGAGTGAACCCGTCTCAATGTAATCGTATCTGCCGTCAGCAACGAGATATTTGATGGCCTGCCTTGCCATAGGGCATTTCTGCACCTCATCAAATATGATAAGCGACCGACGGGGTTTTAAAATGGTTTGATAATGCTGTTGCAATCGCATGAAAATATCATCCAAGTTGGTTAAATCGTCAAACAACTCGCGTATGTCCTGCGATACCCTATTGAAATCGATAAGTATGTATGACTCATACTCATTTTTTGCAAAATGTTCCACCAAAGTGGATTTCCCAACACGGCGCGCACCCTCTACCAAGATGGCCGTGCGTCCTTGACGTTGGTTCTTCCATTCGAGCAATCTACTGTATAGCTTACGTTTAAAAACAATATCTGCCATTTTCTATATTCTAATTCGAATGCAAAGATACGAACATTTTCCCTTTCCCCGAATTTTTTTCTGTAAAAAAACACTCTGACCCCGAAATTTTTTCTACTAAAAAACACTCTGACCCCGAAATCTGAGGCTAGATTACTCACTACAGATAGAACCTCGTGCATTCTCCCATGCCATCAGGAGATGCACATCCTCTAGTTTCGCAGGCCAGAGGTCGAGGTCTTGGGTCAGGGTGTCGTTGCCTTTCATGAATAGGGTATTGCCGTTGTGGTCTTTGTTTACTACGACTCGGTGGGCTGTGGCTTTGAACAGGTCGACCGAATCGTACTTGTCAATCATCCCGATAGGCATGACTGCCACGCCATCACGGATGCAGAGAGCCCAATCACCACGGCTGAAATAGTAGAACGAGTCGACACTGGCGGTGTCAACCTTGATGCATAGCAGGGTAGAATTGTTGTATA
>JAEEGI010008874.1_pt1 | contig 22136 bp, 21 predicted proteins | sample 8958751 | NCBI WGS metagenome assembly JAEEGI01 (sample SAMN16246545, study PRJNA631951) | gut metagenome | biome: gut microbiome; feature: rumen; material: KS-attached | host: Bos | place: Iran: Karaj | collected 2018-10 | reverse complement strand
TTCCTCTCTGCCAGAAGAGCCTGAAGTTGCTCCTGGTTCTCGATGCTGTTGCTTATGATGAGGTTCCTGATTAAATTAAGCCTTGTCTTTTTATCCATTTCGGTATATTTATACCAATTTTTGCATATTTATGCAATACATAATAGAATATATAAAATAAAAAAGGTGGAAACCGGAGCCTCCACCTTAATCTTATCGGAATCTACTATTATAAAAATCTGTAAGTTACGCTGATCGCACCTTCGAAGATCTTCTTTTCCAGTTTGACATTCTGATATGTCTCACTGAAGTACTGAACATAGAATGCACCCACATCAATTGTCAGGTCATCAAAGAAAGTAAGCTCAAATCCGCCACAGTAGGTGAAGCTGTCCAGATATGGGTTGTAGAAACTGTTTCCACCCTCTTTCTTCTTGCTTCCGATATCTGTATAGAATCCTCCAAGGCTGACAGCCAGCATTTTATTGAACTGGTATTCTGCCGCAAAGTTGATTTCCCATGCATCATCAAGCTCATAGTCTGCAAGATCGTTGAAGTAGTAGTTGAAGCCCACTGCAGCATAAAGCTGTGGGATAATCTGCCAGCCTATACCGCCTCCCAGATATGCAGGAAGCACATAGGAGAAATGGTCACCTTTATTAGCACCCAGAACTGCGGCACCTACACCATCTGCCTTTTTATATTCATAGTCGATAATAGACTCTGTATGATATGTCAATGCAATATCCAATGTCTCGATAGGCTTATAGTGAATACTGAAAATACCGCCTGTTCCAAAACCATTAGCCTCGGTCTTGGCAAGTGTCTTGTCAGTTCCAAGAACAGGGGCAAATGCAGCAGGAGGATCATCATGCAATTTGATCTTTACTTTCTGTGAACCATAAAGGATACGCACTGCGGCAGCTACCGAGAGGTGGTCTTCCCAGAACTGGTGGGAAATTCCTATGATATTGTCATACAGAACTGAGTAAATATCCATGGAATGTCCAATATTTCCCAACTCAGGATGTCCATACTTTGCACCCATTTTTGTCAAAGCACCGACAGTAAAGGCATTTCCATCTTCATACTCAAGCTCACCGCCACCTGCAGCAACAGTAAATCCGGCAAAGAGGGCAGTCCTGTTCTTCTTCCATACCAATGTAAGATCAGGATAGAGATAAGTAGGAACATCTGTGCTGTATGACTCGCCATTGAATTTGTTTGTATACTTTTTATAAAGGAACTGGTTTCCAGCCCCGACATACAGACCATCCTTCAAGAATGCAGTTCCGGCCGGGTTGTAGAACATAGCATCAGGCTTTTTGTTTTCAGTTGCCTTTGAAGGGAACCTGGCATAGCCAGCGCCGCTGTTGATCTTGTTCTCTGAACCACCGGCGAAGAGCAGGCCGGTACATACGATTGTCAGTATAAGAACCAATAGTGTTTTTCTCATTAATTCTCTCCTTAATCATTTTGATTTTAGCATGCTAAATTTGAGAATAAAATAAATTGTTATTATTGGTATTTTTGGTCAAAATTTGAGCAGATACCCTTCATCAGAGTCCACGGACTCTTCCTCAACTTCATTCTTCTCTGGCACAGCAGGAGCCGGGGTCTCAGACACAGCCGACGGCTCTGCCTTGGCAGTGAACCGCAATGTCCTTATAGGCTTGGAGCTCAGCCGCACGCCGGAAGCCTTGAATCCCTTGACATGATAGCTGTCCAGGTCAAACTCCTCCTCCAGAACCCGCAGCCGGGGTGCCTTCCTATATATCAATGTAATAGTACCATGCTGCTTTTCAGTCAGCAACAAAAATTTACATCCGTCAGGCAGGTACGGGTAGCTCTTGTCCACAATGAACTTCTCCACCTGGAACCGCTTTATGCACACATGCTTCTTGTCTGCAGTCTGGTAGATAAGCGAGAATATTGTGTTCTTGAGGATATCCTTGTCGGCGATGTTGCACCAGAGCATTCCCTGGCCCACAAACATCTTCTCCGGAGCGTTGATGACCTGGAATGTACCTTCCTTGCTCACGATCAGGAGTCTGTCGTATTCACTTACAGCGAAAAGCTTCTCTCCATCCTTGACGCCGTAGCCCAGATAGCCGCTCTCGGCATTGTAGTTGAGCATCAGGTTCCGCTGGGCCACTGCCTTCACATCCACAGTCTGGAAACTGTTGACCACGGTCCGCCGCTTGATTCCCACACCCGCCTTCTTTCTGGATTCGGTGAGCATCTTCTTAAGGTCCTCGATGTAGCGCAGGGAATACTCCACCAGATGTTCAAGCTTGTATTCGCAGTCCTTGATATTGTTCTGGATCTCCTCGATCTGCTCGTGGTTCTTGTTGATGTCAAACAGGGAGATGCGCCTGATAGGAATCTTCAGAAGTCTTTCCACATCCTCTTTTGTCACCTTCCGGGCAAGCTGGTCTGCAAAAGGCCTGAACCCGTAAAGCACAGCCCGCTCAACTTCCTCGGCAGTCTTCTTGGTCTCGATCTTCTTATAGATCCGCTCTTCGATGAAGATCCGGTCCAGTGTCCTTGCGTAAAGGTCTTCCAAAAGATGCTCTTTCCGCAGCTCCTGCTCTGCCCTGAGGACATCCATCAGGTGCCGTGAGTGGTAGGCAATGATCTCGGAGACACCCATGATTGCAGGAAGGTCGTCCTTGATTACCAGGGAGTTGACGCTTATCTTATACTCGCAGTTGGTGTATGCATACAGAGCGTTGATGAAGTTCTTGTTTGCATTTACGCCCCGCGGCAGGTCTATCTCGATGTTGGCCTTGTCTGTGGTGTAGTCGGTGATTGATGCAATCTTAAGCTTTCCTGCTTTTGCCGCCTTGGTGATGGAGTCAATCATCATCTCGCTGGTGACAGAGTATGGAAGCTCCTCTATGATGATCCGCTTGGGGTCTGATGTGTTCAGTTTGGCCCTGATGACCACCTTGCCCTTGCCGTCATTGTAGTTGGAGACATCCATGATGCCTCCGGTGGGCAGATCCGGATAAAGGGTGAACTCCTCCTCCTTGATGAAAGAGCTCATGGCATCCAGCACTTCTATTGGGTTATGGGGAAGGATCATGGTGCTCATACCTACAGCGATACCCTCGGCCCCCTGTATAAGGACTACAGGAATCTTGGCCGGGAACACCATAGGCTCCTTGGCTCTGCCGTCGTAGCTGTCTATGTAGGTGGTGAGCTCCGGGTTGTAGAGCACTTCCTTTGCAAAAGGCAGGAGGCGGCACTCAATGTACCTGCCGGCAGCGGCAGGCTCTCCTGTAAGTATGTTGCCATAGTTTCCCTGCTTCTCGATAAAGAGGTCGCAGTTGGCCAGCTTGACCAGTGCGCCGTAGATGGAGGAATCGCCGTGGGGGTGGTACTTCATGGTCTCGCCCACAACGTTTGCCACCTTATGGAACTTGCCGTCGTCCATGGAGATAAGGGAATGGAGTATGCGCCGCTGCACCGGCTTAAGGCCGTCCACCAGGTCGGGGATAGCACGGTCACGGATTACATAGGAGGCATACTGGAGGAAATAATCTTTATAAAGCTGAGATACTTGTGCCATATCACACCTCCTCTGGCAGCAGATACTGCATTATGAAATCCCGCCGCTCCGGGGTATTGTCCCCCATATAGAACTCCATGGTCTTGGAGAGGTCGGCTATGCTGTCGGCTGTCACCGGAATAAGTTTTATATCGTTGCCTATAAAAGCTCCGAACTCCTTGGGGTCGATCTCTCCAAGGCCCTTGAACCGGGTGACCTCGCAGCCCCGGATCTCCTTCATGGCTTTGTCCCGCTCCTTCTCGTTGTAGCAGTAGCGCACCTCCTGCCGGTTCCGGACACGGAACAGAGGAGTCTCGAGAATAAAGAGCCTGCCGCTGGTCACCAGCTCCTCGAAGAAGGTGAGGAAGTAGGTCATAAGGAGGATGCGGATATGGTAGCCGTCGTCATCGGCATCGGTGGCTATAACCACTTTGCCGTAGCGCAACCCCTCCATGCCGTCCTCGATGCCCAGGGCCTTCATTATGTTGTAAAGCTCCTCGGTCTTGTATATAACTGTACGCTTTTCCCCTTCCACATTCTTTACTTTTCCCCGGAGGGAGAAGACAGCCTGGGTCCGCACATCTCTTGTCTTAGTTATGGTACCGCTTGCAGAATCGCCCTCGGTAAGGAATATCATGGAGGCTTCGCACTCCTCGGCATGGCGGGGGTCCTGATGCAGGTGCCAGCGGCAGTCCCGGAGCTTCTCGATGTTGAGCCGGGTGCGGCTGGAGGCTTCCTTGGCATTCTTCTTGACTTCGGAGAGCTCTTTCCGCAGCTTCTCGTTCCGCACAATTATGTCCTGGAGCTTCTTGGCATCATCCATATTCTTGTGGAGATAATCCTCAACCCCTTCCTTAACCTCGTTCATAATCCAGCTGCGGATCTCGGTGTTGCCCAGCTTGTTCTTGGTCTGGCTTTCAAACACCGGCTCCTTCAGCTTTATGGAGATGCAGCCTGCTATGCTTTCCCGCACATCCTGGCCTGAATAATTGGCCTTGAAATATTCGTTGATGCCCTTGAGAAGCCCCTCTTTGAAGGCACTCAGGTGGGTACCGCCGTCCGATGTGTACTGGCCGTTCACGAAGGAGAAATAGGTCTCGCCGTAGTTCCGGGTATGGGTGAAGGCTATCTCCAGCTTATCGCCCTTGTAATAGACTATATCGTACTGGATGTTCTCGCCCACTTCGCTCTTCAGAAGGTCATATAAGCCCTTGTCGGAATAGAAGGTCTCCTTGTCAAAAGTAAGGGTGAGCCCCTGGTTCAGGTAGGCATAGTTCCACAGCCTCTTCTTCACAAAGTCGAAGTTGAAGGCATAATCCCCGAAAAGCTCAGCATCGGGGACAAACTCTATGAAAACTCCGTTCCGCTCCTTAGGGCTTGAGCCTTTCCGCTCCGATATCAGCTGGCCCTTCTCGAAGATTGCCTCCTGGAAACGGCCGTCCCGGATAGATACTACACGGAAGTAGGAGGAAAGGGCATTCACAGCCTTGGTTCCCACGCCATTCAACCCCACAGAGAACTGGAAGACATCATCATTATATTTGGCGCCGGTGTTGATCACAGATACGCAGTCCACCACCTTTCCCAGCGGGATTCCACGGCCGTAGTCCCTCACCTTCACCTTGTTGTCCTTTATCTCTATGACAATGCGCTTGCCGGCCCCCATTATGAACTCGTCCACGCTGTTGTCGATTATCTCTTTCAAGAGCACATAGATACCATCGTCCGGATTGGAGCCGTTGCCAAGCCGTCCGATGTACATACCGCTCCTCTTTCGGATATGCTCCAGGGAGCTTAAGGTCTGTATCTTGCTCTCGTCATATATTGCAGTTTTCTTTTCAGCCATAAGTTGTCAAAGATCTCCAAACCGTTCCAGCATCCAGCGCCCCTTCTCGAAGGAGAAGACGTTGAGGCTTGTGTTTCCCACCTTGAAGCAGCGGCGGGCATTCACAGAGATTCCCAGCACCAGACGCATGAAGAAGTCCACCCAGCCCCGGTGGGTCACCACCAGAATATTCTCGCCAGGATGCTTTTCTGTGACAAAGGTCATGAACTCCTGGATCATCTGGATGTAATCCTGCTTGCTCTGTCCGCCAGGGATCCGGTATTCCATATCATCGCTTACTGCTTTTTTAAAATCGTCGGGATAGTGCTCCTTGACATAAGCCCAGTCGTGGGTGGCAAAGATTCCCATGTCCCGCTCCCTCAGCCGCTTGTCCGGCACAATCTCCAGATTGAGTTTCTCGTTGATATATTTTGCAGTGTCCCAAGCCCGTCCCAGGTCGCTGGTGTAGATGCTTGAGAACTTCATGCCAGAAAGCTTTTCCCCAAGCTCTTTGGCCAGTGCTATTCCTTTAGGTGTAAGAGGGCTGTCCAGTATGCCCTGCATCTTGTCTTCCAGGTTCCACTCTGTCTCGCCGTGGCGCACTATTGAAACCCTAGTGATATTGTCCATCAATCCCCTCCCAAGGTTGATTTAATCTATAAACCGCGTGCTTTCTTTATCGCTTCATAAGCCTTCTGTATCTGGTCGAATTTCTCGGTGGCAAACTTCATGAATTCCTCCGGGAGCCCCTTGGATGCAATCACATCCGGGTGATACTCCTTTATGAGTTTCTTATATTTTGCCTTGATATCCTCGTCGCTGTCCGATGATGAGCACCCCAGTATTGAATATGCCGCAGCCAGGGAACCAGCGTCAGACCGAGCCGATGCGCCCGAGCTGTAACCACTCTGCTGGCTTCTCTGCTGATAACCGTACTTAGTCTTCAGGTACTCCACATTCCCGGCAGGATACCGCATACACATGGCAGCCTTTGCTATGAACTGGTTCTCCTTATCGGAAAGAACGCCGTCAGCCATAGCAACCCTCACCAGGATATCCATCATCATCTCTATCATCTGAGGGTCGCCGTAGAAGCTCTGGTAGAATTGCTCGGCAAACTTTTCGAAGGATTCGCCTGAAACTGCCGCTGTATCAAATATACGCATGGCAAAATCCTGATCCTGTACAGAAAGACGCAGATCCTGTGACATAAAGAACTGGACCGTCCTGCGCTCGGTATCTGAAATATTGCCGTCTGCATTAGCCATCTTGCCCAGCATGGAGAAAGTGGCAACAAAGAATGTCATCTGGGCCTGCCCCAAGCCGAAGGAGTGCCCCTGCTGACCTGCGGACTGCCTGTATTGGTACTCACGGTCTTCCTGCTTATTCTTGTCATGGTCAAAGGTGTGACCGATAGCTACTCCAAGGACAGCCCCGAAAGGTCCGCCCAGCATAGATCCCAGGATTCCGCCGATTACTTTACCCTTTACGCTCATACTTCTCCACTATACCCTATATATACAGTATATTTTAAAAATAGAGTTATTTCAAGGACAAATAACTAATTGACATTATCCTTTATGTATAAAATAATTAAGGTAGTGAAATTTCTCAAGCTGTCTTGGACATTTTTAGTATCTGTCTTATTAGTTGTTTTATTGTGCGCCGGGTGTAAACTTGACTACAAGGATGCAGACCTGGTGGAGGAGATGAACGAGCAGGTGCCTAACAGCGTGCTGGATAATTTCTCCCAGGTGGTGGTCCGGGATGGAAAAGTTTCTTATACATTCTCCGCAGACCATGCCGAACTTTTTGACAGCTCCAAGCTCACCTACTTCGACAACATCGGATTCACGGAATACAAGGCAGATGGCTCCACCGGCACCGAGGGAGCTGCAGTCAGGGCAATCCACGATTCAAAGACAGACAACATAATATTCGACGGAAAGATCATACTCAACGCCACAGCCCAGGACTTTGTGGTGAAATCTGACTACCTGGAATGGAACAACGAGGCAAAGATACTCAAGAGCATGGATGACACAGAGGTCTCCATTGAGCAGGGGGACGGCTCCATGGTCAAAGGACGCGGCTTCATTGCCGATGCCCAGGGAAAATCCTTCGTATTCCTGGAAGAGGCATCAGGGAGGTACTATGAAGATGAAGAAACTGATTGACCTTCTTGCCCTCATCCTTCTCTGCAGCACACTCTACGCCGCAGATGATTTCTCCTTCTTCGGAGACTCCCTCTCCTCCAGCCGGGGCAAGGGAAAAGAGCACACATCCCTTAAGGGAAATGCGGGAATAATATCATCCTCCACCAGGATAAAAGCTGACAATATAGAGATTTACGGCAGCGACAACGACTTTGCCGAATGCACAGGCACTGTAGAGGTCATCGACAACGAGAAAGGAATCTCTCTCAAGGCCGAACGCCTTTTCTTCAACCGGAGGGACGACATAATCCGGGTGGAGGGGGCCGCTGTCATGGAAGATATGAAGAACGAGGTCATTGTAAAAGGCAACTTCCTGGAATACATGGGAAGCGATGAGACCTGCCTTATCCAGATCGGAGTGCGCATCCTCAAGGATGATATGGTGTGCCGCTCCGAGTTTGCCCGCTACAACCGGAATGATGATATACTTGAGTTGACCGGTATGCCTGTGGTGTTCTGGAAGAACGATGAATACCGGGCACTGCGGATTATCGTGGACCTGGGCAAGGACGAGATAACACTGGAAGGAAAGGTCACCGGCTCCATCTTCTCCGAGAAGGAAGATAAAGGCGATGAAAAGCCGGCAGATGGCGAGGAGAAGCCAGAGGAAGAGACCCCGGAAGAGGAAAAGACAGAATGAGCAAAGAGCAGAAGGAAGAGAGCCTGAAGGAAGAAAAGCTGGCAGTATACGGTCTCAAAAAGATGTTCGGCAGAAAGACTGCAGTGGCAGGCATCGATTTCTCCATGAGCAAGGGAGAGATTGTGGGATTCCTGGGCCAGAACGGTGCCGGAAAGACTACCGCCTTCTATATGATAGCCGGCTTCATCAAGCCCACCGACGGAAAGATAATGCTTGGTGACAAAGAGCTCTCCAAGCTCCCTATGTACAAGCGGGCCCAGATGGGTATCTCATACCTTCCTCAGGAAGCCTCTATCTTCCGAAAGCTCACTGTGGAGGAGAATATAGCTGCCATCATCGAGACCCGGAGCGATTTGAACCGAAAGGAGAAAAAGCAGCTTCTGGAGAGCCTTATCGAGGAGTTCGGCATAGGACATATACGCAAGCAGAAGGCATTCACCCTGTCCGGTGGAGAACGGCGCCGTACCGAGATTGCCCGGGCCCTTTCCATGAAGCCTAAGTTTCTGCTTCTGGACGAGCCTTTCTCCGGCATCGACCCTATTGCAGTGGCAGAAATCAAAGGAATAATCAAAAGCTTTGCCTCAAAGAACATAGGGGTGCTCATCACCGACCACAATGTGCGGGACACCCTGGATATAACAGACAGAGCCTACATAATAAGCCATGGACAGATCATGGTTGCAGGAAGCAGGGCAGAGATCCTTGCCAATGAACTGGCCCGGAAGACATATCTGGGAGAAGGTTTCTCGATGTAAGGGTTTTACCGGTGATCGGACTCGGACCGATACAGTATTGCTACCGGCAGATTTTGAGTCTGCTGCGTCTACCAATTTCGCCACACCGGCATAGGTTTTTTAAAACTACATTGACTTTTCTTTTTTGTCAATTACAATAAAAATATGGATTATAAAAGATGTACACTTTGTCCACGGGCCTGCGGCGTTGACCGGACTGCCGGGAAGCTGGGGTTCTGCAAGGAATCCAGCGCCATGCGGATAGCCTGCGCCACGCTGCACCATGGAGAAGAACCCCCTATCACAGGAAAGGGGGGAAGCGGCACCATCTTTTTCACAGGCTGCACACTGCAGTGCCGGTTCTGCCAGAACCACCAGATAAGCCGGGGTGGAATCGGAAGGGAAGTTTCCATAGAAGAGTTTTCAGATATCTGCCTTAAGCTGCAGGAAGCGGGAGCCGAGAACATCAACCTGGTCACAGGAACCATGTTCATCCCTTCCATTGCCCAGGGAATAGAGCTGGCAAAGACCAAAGGGCTGAACATCCCTATCCTGTGGAACTCCTCCGGATTCGAGAGTTTAGAGGCTGTTGATATACTCAATTCCTTTATTGATGTCTATTTACCCGATATAAAAACACTGAACCATACCTTTGCATCCACCTTCTTCAATGCTATACATTATCCCGAGGCAGCCAAGGCGGCGGTGACCAGGATGGCTGAATCAAAGAAAATTGCATTTAAAGATGGAAAGATTATAAGCGGAACCATAGTGCGGCACCTGGTCATCCCCGGCTATGTGGAGATGACAGAGCGTTTTTTGAAGTGGTTCAACGAGAACCTGAAGGGGAAGGCCCTGATTTCTGTAATGTTCCAGTATTCACCAAAGGCTGCCGAGGGGGAGGGGTTCCCGGAGAGAACTTTGGACAAGACAGAGATGGATATGGTATACTCTTACCTGGATGAGCTGGGCATTGAAGACGGCTTTATCCAGGAGGAAGAGGTGACCGACGAGTGGAACCCCGACTTTAACAAAGCTTCACCTTTCCCGGGAAGTATAGGAAAAACAGTATGGCATTGGAAAAGCTGAGACACAGGCTCTTTACCCCACTTCTTCTCCTACTCCTGCTCTTGGCATTCCCTGCCATGGGCGAGCCTATAACTGACATACAGATCCAGGGACTCAGGCGGACAAAGCCTGAAGTGCTTCTGGAAAAGCTTGAGAAGTTCAAAGGGATGGATGCCTCCACCTTTGACAAGAAGAAGCTGGAGGCGGAGCTGGAGAAGACCCAGCTGTTCAGCCTTGCCGATGCCTCGGTATCTGGATCTACACTGCATATTACTGTGGATGAGAAATTTTCCCTTCTGCCCATTCCTTTTGCCTACCTCTCCTCTGACAGCTGGGGCGGCGGCCTGGTGGTGCTGGACAACAATGCCTTCGGCATAATGGACCAGGCTGCGGCAGGCGGTTTTATTTCCTCCAGCGGCTGGCGGGTGCTGGCAGGCTACAGCCATATACAGAAGGAGCACGCTCCTTTCGGCTGGAGCGTTTCGGCCAACGGGGGCAAGTCGCGGAACAGGGTTCGGGAAGACGATGGAGACCTGCTCCTAACCTACGACAGCCAGGTGTTCGGAGCCAGTGCCGGCATCAACAAGCGGCTTACCCCCTGGCTCAAGGCCTCGGTCAGCTCCGGCGTGAATCTGTGTGACGTGGAGGACAGCGCTCCGGCCTCGGAGCTGGTGATACCGCTGACTGTCAGCCTCACTGCCAGCACTGCCAGCTGGGACGGCACCTTCCTTAACACCATATATCTCACCACCAGCGCCACCTATAATTATTCCCATTGGCACGACAACTACTGCACCCTTGCGGCAAAGGCAGGGTGGGAGCAGCACCTGGTGCAGCGGCTCCGGCTCATTGCCCAGGCAGGCCTCTACCACTCCCCGGATGTGCCGGTAGTGTTCGCCCCGAACCAGAGCGCAGCCCAGGTGTGCATCTTGAACAACGCCTGCCGTGCCTCTACCATGGCTGGCGCCGGAGCCGGCTTTGAGTGGGGCATTGTCCAGACCCGGCTTGGCGTGCCGTCCCTCTATGCCCAGTATCAGGTGATATGGGCCGACACCCTCCTTTCCGACGAGGCCTGGGGACATGGCCCGGTGGCCGGTTTTAAGTTCTATTTAAAGAAGATTGCATTCCCTGCTGTGGATATTTTCGCTTCCTATAATGTAAAAACCGGCCTCTTCCGCACATCGGCGGGGGCCGGTTTCAGCTACTGATTCCACAGTAATTAAAGAGCTTTCTCGGTAAGCCTGTTGAGCCTCTTGATAAAGCCTGCAGTGTCTGCCAGAGGTGCACCCTCGGCAAGCCGCGCCTGCTCCAGAAGAACAAAGCTGATATCCTCGATCACTTCCTTATCCTCAATTGTTGCAAGCTTCTGCACAATCGGATGCTTCGGGTTGATCTCAAGCACCGGTGCATACTCAGTGTCACCCTGTCCTATAGACTTAAGAAGAGCCTGCATCTGCATTGTCGGGTCGTTCTCGTCAGCCACAATGCAGGATGGAGAATCACTTAAGCGGCTTGAGGCAATTACGCTCTTGACCTTGTCGCCCAGCACTCCCTTGATCTTCTCAAGAAGAGGCTTGATCTCCTCGGCCTTCTTCTCATCTTCCTTATCCTTAAGCTCATCTGCAGCACCCTTGCGGTTAACAGACTTAAGCTCAAAGTCCTTGTATTTGCCCAGGCTAGGGATTACGATCTCGTCGATGTTGTCGTCCATGATCAGGACCTCGAAGCCTTTTGCCTTATATGCTTCGATAAGCGGTGAGCTCTTGAGTGCAGACTCCTTGCCTCCGGTGATGAAGTATATAGCCTTCTGATCCGGCTTCATCCGCTCGGTATATTCCTTGAAGCTGGTGTAGCCATCAACAGCGGTGGACTTGAACCTGATAAGGTCGGTCAGTGTCTCCCTGTTTGCCCAGTCGGAATAGAGTCCTTCCTTAAGCAGCTTGTTGTACTGCTCGATGAACTGTGTGTACTTCTCCTTGTTGCTCTCGGACAGCGCCTTCAGTTCGGAAAGCACCTTCTTTACAGATGCACTCCGGATGGAGGACATTATCTTGTTCTGCTGCAGGATCTCACGGCTCACGTTAAGCGGCAGGTCCTCGGAATCGATGATACCCCGGAGGAACCTGAGGTAATCCGGCATCAGATCCTTGTCGTCATCTGTGATGAACACCCGTGAGACATACAGCTTCACGCCCGGCTTGTAGTCGGCATGGAGCATGTCGAATGGAGCATGCTGAGGAATGTAGAACAGTGTGGTGTACTCAAGGGTTCCCTCTGCCTTTGTATGGATGTAGTAGAGAGGATCCTCTGTATCGTGGGATATAGTCTTGTAGAACTCGTTGTAGTCCTTGTCGGTAAGCTCGGATTTAGGCCGTTTCCAAAGGGCAGAGCCGGAGTTGATCTTGTCAATCTTGTGCTCCTTCACTTCCTTTCTGTTATCGCCTTCTCCTTCAAATTTGACAGAGTCATATTCCAGGTAGATCGGGAATGAGATGTGGTCTGAATACTTCTTGATCAGGAGCTCAATCTGCCAGCGGCTGGCATACTCCTTCCCCTCGTCGTTCAGGTAAAGCTTGACCTCAGTACCATACTTTTCCTTCTTTCCCTCGGAAATATCGAACTCCCCCTTGCCGTCGCTGGACCAGATCCAAGCCTTCTGTTCTCCAGGCTTTTTAGAGAGCACCTCGATTTTGTCTGCAACCATGAAGGCAGAATAGAAACCTACACCGAACTGGCCGATAAGGTTTGAATCCTTCTTTGCATCGCCGGAGAGGCCGGCCAAAAAGTTCTTTGTACCAGATTTTGCGATGGTTCCCAGGTTCTGAGCCAGATCCTTGTTGTTCATACCGATACCGGTGTCGGCAATGGTCAGTGTATGGGCATCCTCATCAAACTTAACGTCGATGCGGAACTCCTGGTCCAGGTTTTTATACTTGTCATCGGTGAGGGAAAGATACTTAAGCTTGTCCAGTGCATCGGATGCGTTGGAGATAAGCTCCCTCAGGAAGATCTCCTTGTTTGAGTACAGGGAATGAATAATTAAATGAAGAAGCTGTGACACTTCTGTCTGAAACTGATGTGTAGCCATGTTTTTGCTCCTATACTAAAAATATACAAAAATATAGTACCCCGGGCAAGAGCAATAAAAAAGGCAAGGGGTGAACCTTGCCTTTTGCAAAATGAAGCAATACTTAGTTGTTGGACAGAGTGAATCTTACACTTACTCCAGACTCTGATATTGTAAAGACTCCTCCACTTACAGCAAGACTCTTGTTCTCTGGATCTGATTCCCAATGGCCTGGAACAGGGTCGTCTTCCCACTCATGTGTTCTGGATATATTCAGAGTACCATCGGAATAGCTTCCTGTTTTTGTGAATGTTCCTTTTGTCTCCGGCTCTTTTTCTGTCAGTGCGTCATTCTTTACTCCAGTGCTTTTGTTGATGTAAATCTTAGTCGATGTAGAAGCAAAGCTGGAATCGCTGAACATATAAACACAAGTCAGCTCCTTTGAAACATATGTGACTTCACCTACTTTCTCTTCCTCAATTTCTAAATCCGACTTATAGAGCGCCTCCCTAGTCAGGCCGGAAAACTCATCAGGCAGGTACGGATCAACCGCTATACCAGGAAATGGATCAACAGTAACGATATCATCATCGCTTCCTCCCCCTGAATCGCAGGCTGCCAAGAGGAACACCATACATAGTGCCAGAAGAAAACAGCTTAACTTTTTCATTTTCTCCATCATTTAAACTCCTTTATATAATGATCTTATCGACCTTTATATCTCTTAATTATTTGTATTCATAACCCATTTCAAAAAAAGAATCAAGTATTTTTGTAAAATTTTTAGCTAAAATTTTAGCTTGTAATATATTTACAATTTTTCTATATTTTAATAGATTTATTTTAGGAGCTATTTATGGTTATAGATACTGCCAACATTTTATCGGTTTCTGAAATCAACAGAAACTTTTCAAAAGCCATCCACAAAGTGGATGAAGTGGGACATATCATTATTTTCAAGAACAACAAACCCAGATATTTACTCAGTGATATTGAAAAAGATCCGATTTTTGAACTTTCGGATGACGAGAAGATTGATGTGGTGGCCAAGAGAATACTGTCCCGGCATAAGTCTGCATTTCAGGAGCTGGCAAAATGATAGAACTCTCCTTTGATAAAATTAAAGCATTACACCACCTTCTGGCTGCAGAAACAGGCGGTCCAGTAGCAATGAAGGACGAGGGTCTTCTCACTTCGGCCATAGAGGAAAAATTTGAGACAGTCGACGGTCATGAGCTTTATCCTACTATAGAAGAAAAGGCCGCCAAACTGGGTCACTCTATTATTGTGAACCATGCCTATTTTGACGGGAATATGCGTCTTGGCATGCTTGCCATGCTGACTCTTCTTGAAGTGAACGGAATAAAGCTATCCTGCAGCAACGATGATATTGCAAAAGCAGGAAAAGCAGTCAAGGCTGGAAAGATGAGCTACGAGCAGCTTCGCAAGTGGATTGAGAAGCACAAAGCATTTGGTTAGTTAAGAGGTTTTCGTTATGTCAAAGACAAATTCAAATAGCATTACTAGTATTTTAATCTCAGAACTGAACAAAAAAGATTCTTCATTTAGAAGAAGTATTCTTTCATTATTTAGAAAAAGAATATCTATTTTAAAAAATAGTAATGCCATTTTTAATAATATCAGAATAAAAAACGAAATAAAATTTTACAATGGTACTCATAATACACTTCAATATAGTGAGATGAAAGGAAAAGAAATAGATATTATTGCACGTAACCCCGGTGAACATAAACCACAAATGATGATTGAGGTTAAATCAAGTATTGGAGAAACCATGCAAGATTCTCAACGGGAAAATGGAGAATATGCCACTACTGCCCAAAACAGAGGAATTCCACTAATATTTATTATTCCGAAAAGTTATCAGCACGAAGAAGAACTTCCTGGCTCAATAATAAAAATATATTGGGATACTATAAAAAAGAAATCTGACAATGCAAAAAATGAAGAATTTAGCCAGCAGATTGCTAATTTTGTAGATCTATCAACACAAGATAAAACTTTTAAATTTAAAGATATTAATGTGATATTAGCTCAATTAAAGAATCTCCTAGAACAAGGTAAAACCCGTAGAAATACTCAACAAAATAATCAATGGGGTGTTGGATATTATTACAGTACAGATAAAGGAGATTTTTTCATTGGCTTTTCACCCTCAGACTTAGAAAATTATAAGAATTATTCATTTACATTAAGCATAGCTGAAAGCTGTAGTAACACTTACTTGGGAGATAATCGAAAACCTCCATTGTTATATAATGAAGGCTGGTACTATTTTCCAATTCTCGAAAAAGAATTAACTAACGAAGATAAAGAATGTATCGATGAAAGTTTATTTGGAACAATTAAGACAAAATTAGGAGAAGAAAAAGAGAAAATAATCAATATTTGTAATTTCTTAAATTCAAAACAATAAAAAAACATCCCTCTATCACGTTTTGATAGACAGCCTCCGTTATAGTCAAATCAAAAGAATAACGGAGGTCTTTTATGTTTTTAAAAGATTTTGGAATGATGGATGAGGCTGATATCAGGCTTGTGATTGATGATTCCAACCAGAAACCGGTATGGACAGGAGGGGGTGAAAACCTGCCCTCTCCTGAGATTTTGGCCCAGGCTAAAAAAGTACTCCTTGTGATCAATGCTGGTGATGGCATAATAACAGAAGAAATTGAGTCAACGCTTTCAGCATTCCGTAAATTAACACCAACTGATGCCCTTTTTCTTTATACAATGGCTGAAGATGAATCAATTAGTGGAAAAAGAATGGAACTATATGTCAAATAAAGATTGATTACATCATCTTCAGCAGTTCAGGCAGGTCATCCATAAATCCTTATCCCATACTTAAGAACTTCATCAAGCAGAGACTGGTTGTTGAGCACCTGCCGGGTATCCAGCAGGTCAACTTTTTTCTGTAAAGCCTCCCTCAGGCGTTCGGCCATCTCAAAGAACTTGATTCCCTTGGTCTTGGTGGAGATCAGCAGGTCGACATCGCTTGTCTCTTTGGCTGTCCATTTTGCATATGAGCCAAAAAGATAGCAGTAACTGATATCATAATCCTTGAAAACCTTTTCGCAGGCTTCGGTTATCTGCTTCTGGCTTAGGATGCCGTGGGTCTCGTCAATCACATTGTACCTGGCCAGCTCATGCACAAAATACTTGTACTTAATAGTATCTTCCAATGCCGGGTCATTCTCGTACGAAACATAAGAGCGCAACGAAACGCCCAGCATCTCGGCCGCCTTTTTCTGTGTGAGATCTTTGTAAATTCTTTCTTCTTTTAAAGTCATTTGCACATCACCTGATTAATGATATGCAAATCCTTCATTATTGCATCATTAAAAAAGGCAAGGGGTGAACCTTGCCTTTTTCATCGATAGACGAACTTGATTATTTCTTGCGGCCGAACAAGGACCAGTCTTGGCTGTAGCGCCAGAGGAATCCCACTGCAAGCCGTGGTGTAAAGTCGTAGTCTTCCATCCAGTCGAATCCGATGTCGGTTGTGAACAGCAGATCCTTATAAATTGTCAGATCAAATCCAAGGGAAGTTCTCCAAAGGAGGTACCGCTTAAAGGTAAGATCGCCATCTTCCTTGTACATGAACCAGGCTGGTCCAAGCATTGTGCTCAGGTAAAGGTTGGGCTGTGCAGGCAGCGAGTTGAACTGCCAGTTGAGGCCCATTCCTCCCATCACATCATATAGGAAATTGTACTTGCCTGAGAAAATGTTGCGGTTGCTTTTGTGACCAGGAAACTTATCTTCCACAAAGTCCACCGGAGTCTCCACCATACCTGCATTCACAATCAGGAACCAGTGGGGCATAATCGCAAGAGTTGCCTCTATATCCAATAGGTCAGGTCCAATCTTGAAGCCCAGCACATTCCGCACCTGGGATGAACTCTTTACAGCTGTTGCCTGAGATGTGGCTGGAGCAGCTACATCTTTCTTTGAATCTGAAGAATCGTTATCAGCAAGGACAACAGCCTGTACTGGCTGTGTCTCTTCCGCCTGCTGTACCTTCTGTGTCTTCTCTGGCTCTGAGCTAGCATTAGCAAGCTGTTTCTCCAGACCCTGCTTTGCCGACTCACTCTCAGCAAGGCTCTGCTTCAGCTGTGTATTCTCGTACTGCAGCGTGGCATTCTGTTTCTTCAGATACTCATTCTGATCCAGAAGAGCTTTGTTTTCATCTGCGAGTCTGGCTTTTTGTGCATCAACATCTTTCTGCGCATACTTAAGCCGACTGTTCTCTTCAGCAAGTTTAGCCCTCTGTGCCTTAAGCTGCTCGTTCTCACCCTGGATTGCGCCAATCTGAGCCTTTAGATCAGCTATCTCCTTCTGGAGCGCAGAATCGTCAAAGGCAACCGGCTGCATAGTCTTCTCAACTGGATGGGCATCGCCAGGTGTGGCTATAATTCCCTCCTTCTTGCATGCGACAAGAAGAATAGAGAACCAGCACACCATCACAAACATGATTGATGAAATTACTATGGTGGATTTCTTCATATTCCTCAGCATCCCCCTCATATAACTGAAGTTTATGATTTATTATAATATTTATTACTAATAAAGTCTACTAAAAGCTATGGTCGCAAAGTAGTCGTCCAAAGTCTCGGCCCGGCGGATTTTCTCTACGCTGCCATCCTGTTTAAGGAGCAGTTCTGCAGAGCGCAGTTTACCGTTGTAGTTGAACCCCATGGCATAGCCGTGGGCTCCAGTGTCGTGAATCACGATGATATCGCCTACCTTGATCTCTGGCAGCGCCCGCTCTATTGCAAACTTGTCGTTGTTCTCGCACAGTGATCCGGTCACGTCGTAAATATGATCACGCTTTCCGTCCATGTTGTCCATGTCTGTGATATGGTGATAAGCCCCATACAGAGCCGGGCGCATCAGGTTTGCCATGCAGGCATCCAGACCGATGTAGTGCCGGTAGGTATCCTTAGTGTGGATGGCAGTGGTGACCAGATAGCCGTAAGGGCCAGTGATCATGCGTCCGCACTCCATAACCACTCTCAGCGGCGGAAGCCCCGCCTTCTCTATTGTATCCTTATATGCCTGATGAATATGCTCGCCCACATACTCCAGGTCCACCGCTGTCTGTTCCGGCTTGTACGGAATACCGATTCCGCCGCCCAGGTTCACAAACTCAAAGGTAATGCCAACTTCCTTGGAGATAGCCACAACCAGGTCGAAGAGCAGCCTTGCTGTCTCCACAAAGTAGTCGGGGTTCAGCTCGTTGGATGCCACCATTGTATGGAGGCCGAACCGCTTTGCCCCCTTTGCCTTCATTAATTTATAGCCCTCGAAAAGCTGCTCCCGGGTAAGGCCGTATTTTGCCTCTTCCGGCTTGCCGATAAGGGCATTGCCCTCCTTGAGCGGACCCGGGTTGTAGCGGAAGCAGATGAGCTCTGGGATTCCGGCACTCTTCTCCAGGAACGGGATATGGGAGATATCGTCCAGATTGATGACTGCCCCCAGTTCGTATGCCTTCTTGTACTCGGCAGCAGGGGTGTCGTTGGAGGTGAACATGATATCCTCGCCCTTGAGCCCTACCTTTTCGGAAAGAACCAGCTCGGCCATGGAAGAACAGTCGGCCCCCAGCCCTTCCTCCTTCAGGATTTTCATTATATATGGGTTAGGCAGCGCCTTTACCGCAAAGTAATCCTTGAAGCCTCCCGGTACCCATGAGAAGGCCTTGTAGAAACGGCGCGCATTTTCGCGTATAGCTTTCTCGTCATAGATGTGGAACGGGGTGGGGCACTCCTTGATGATGTTCTTAATCTGCTCTGTGGTGAAAGGAACTTTCTTCTCTGTCATGTTTGTCTCCTTGCAAACAGTTTATATCTTTGATAAATTATTTTCAATGATAGATATTCTGATTATCGTAGTACTTTTGGCTCTCTCTGCCTTCTTCTCGGGAAGCGAAACAGCCTTCACTTCGCTCTCTGCCTTTCAGGTGGACAAACTGGCTGAAACCGGTGGAAAACGGGGAAAGATTCTGAAAGATCTCTACGAAAAACAGAGCATATTCATCGCCACAGTCCTTATCTGCAACAACCTGGTCAACATCGGTATGTCAGCCTTTGTCACCAGCTATACCATAAAGATCTGGGGAAACGAGTTCCTCGGTGCCGTCACTGGTGCGCTGACTCTTTTAGTCCTTATCTTCGGCGAGGTTACCCCGAAAAACATAGCAATGGCATGGAACGAGCCAATATCACTCTTCATAGCCCCGCTCTTCAAGGTGCTCTCCTTTATCCTGGGCCCTGTCATCATCGTTATCAATGCATGCAGCTCCTTCATCACCCATCTGGTGGGAAACAAAGAGAAGGAGGAAATCTCCACCGACGTAATCTACAGCCTTATAAGCAGTGCCGCAAACAAGGGGCTGGTCAAAGACTACGAGCGCCGCATGACCCGGGGCGTATTCAACATGAGCCACACCACAGTCAAGAATATAATGACCCACCGTACCGATGTAGTCAGCATGGACCAGGAGTCCGCGATGCAGGCTGTGATCCACGAGGTTGATGAGCATAAGTTTTCCCGCTATCCGATTTATTCAGGGAACAAAGAGACCATCACAGGATATGTCAGATCTTCCAAGATTGTAAGCGAGATCCGGAAAGAACATCTGAACCGCAAGCTCAAGGAGATAAAAGAGAAGCCGCTTTTCATTCAGGAGAGCAGGAAGATAAGCGATGTGTTCCGTCAGATGAAGCAGCAGAATATCAAATTTGCAGTGGTGCTGGATGAGTATGGCGGACTTGCGGGAATTGTCACTATGGATGATATTGTGGACAGCGTTCTGGGTGATGTTGAGAGCGCCGCAACCCCCGATACTGAACGGATAGAGCAGATTTCAAAAAATGAATATATGATTTATGGTGAGGCGCCGATTACATCTGTCACCGATACACTGGGAATAGACTTACCTTGGGATGACAGGCTTAAGACCATAGGCGGACTTATAACCAAAAAGCTGGCCCGCATCCCTGTCGCAGGGGAGAAAGTGACACTGGGCAACAACACTTTTATCATCGAAGATGCATCGGACCGCCAGGTGCTCAAGGTCCGCTACAAGAAGTAAGTCAGGCTTCCAGAATACCTTTTCTCAAGATTAACTTTGAACTTCCGTCCTCGAAGAAGAGCTCTATTGTAGGCTGGCGGATAAGGCCGTCCAGGTGAATGAGGGCCGGGGCATCCTCGTCGTAGTTGTGCCCGATTGCAATGTGGCAGGTGTGGAATGCTTTCTCGTCCTCCAGCATGTTGCCGGTGATTTCAGCTGCCGGGTTGAGGCCTATGCCGATTTCGCCTAAGTTCCGGGCATTTTTTGCGTATTCCGGGTCAGGTGCTTTTGCCCCCTCTTCTATGGTTTCTGAGAGGATGGCTGCCTCAGGTGATTCTGCGGTGTTAAGGGATGTTACGAAGCCCTTTTCCACGGTGGCCTTGATCGGATGATTTATCACTATATCGCCTGATTTGACCGAGATGCTGCCGTCGAAAACGATGGTGCCTGTAGAGGTTCCAAGTTCTGGAGAGATGAATACTTCGCCTGCAGGAACGTTGCCGCCAGCTCCCATGAATGAGAAGTCGCCGTCATCATGGAAAGTCTTGCGCCCCTTCAATCCCACGCTCAGGTCGGTGCCACCAGGGGCTGTTATCTGCATGCGCACTGCCTTGTCCATGAGCGCTTTGAGACGCTGGCAGTTGGCCTTGAGCTCTGCGTAGTCGATGGGCACTGTACGGATGAACATATCTTCGGTTATGCTTGGTGACCAGAAGGAGCGGCATTTCTTGGTGGCCATCAGATAGTGGAATGTGTTGTTGACTTTGTTGCCGTCCAGGACGTAGGGGTGCTCCATTGCCTCCTTGTCCTTGCCTAATTTGTTCTTGCTGATGGAGAGAATTATCTCAGGTTCTGTCTTGATGGCTGCGATTACGGAAGGATCTGCGTAGTCAAACTGGGTTTTCACCGGCTGCACTGCGATCACAGGGATTGCCCCTGCCGCCTCGAATGCGTTGTATAAAGCCTGGGAGATGTTGTAGACATCTGGCTCCGGATTTGTGATGATGAGGGCTCTCTCCCCCTTCTTTGCTTTGAGTATATCCTTTACTGCAATCTCTGCGCTTTTTTTGAGTTTTTCTGATGTTTCCATATCTAAAAGATACCAACTGCGCCTGAATATTGCAAGAACATATATTTATTGATAATATTATTATATGTTTGACAAACTTGACAGCATAGAGAGACGATTCAAGGAACTTGAGGCTCAGCTTTCCGACACTGCAGTGATGCAGGACATGAAGAAGTACAGCGAGCTGATGAAGGAGCATGCCTCAGCCAAGGAGATTGTGGATTATTACGCCCTTTACAAGAAGACTGTCTCTCAGCTGGAAGAGGCCAAGGAGATGGCAGGGAGCGAGAGCGACCCTGATCTGAAGGAGATGGCCAAAGAGGAGATAAAGGAGCTGGAGGAGCAGAAGGAGACCCAGATAAAGGAGCTCCGCACGTTGCTTATTCCGAAGGATCCTTTGGACCTTAAGAACATAATCATGGAGATCCGGGCAGGCACCGGCGGGGACGAGGCCGCCCTGTTTGCCGCAGACCTTTTCCGCATGTATTCCAAATATGCCGAGCTCAAGAAATGGAAGATAGAGATCATGTCATCCCACGAGAGCGGCCTGGGTGGCTTCAAGGAGATTGTCTTCTCTGTCTCCGGCAAGAATGTCTATGAGAATATGAAATTTGAGAGCGGTGTCCACCGGGTTCAGCGCATACCCGAAACCGAGTCCGGCGGCCGTATCCATACATCGGCTGTGACTGTGGCGGTACTGCCCGAGGCCGAGGAGACTGATATCCAGATAAATCCAGAAGATCTTAAGATAGATGTGTACCGCTCGTCGGGACCGGGTGGACAGTGTGTAAACACCACCGATTCTGCAGTGCGGATGACCCATATTCCAACAGGACTGGTTGTAATATGCCAGGACGAGAAATCCCAGATCAAGAACAGGGCTAAGGCGCTG
>JAEEGI010008872.1_pt1 | contig 22139 bp, 18 predicted proteins | sample 8958751 | NCBI WGS metagenome assembly JAEEGI01 (sample SAMN16246545, study PRJNA631951) | gut metagenome | biome: gut microbiome; feature: rumen; material: KS-attached | host: Bos | place: Iran: Karaj | collected 2018-10 | reverse complement strand
CATCAGCTTCCAGGTGAAGCGCGGTGAGATTTTCGGCTTTTTGGGCGCCAACGGGGCAGGGAAGACCACGGCCATCAAGATGATGAGTGGGCTGCTACTTCCTACGTCGGGGACCGCCACCATCGCGGGTTATGACATCCTCACCCAGTCGAAACTCATCAAGAAACATATCGGCTACATGAGTCAGCGCTTCTCCCTGTACAACGACCTGACGGTCTTCGAGAACATGCAGCTCTTCGGCACTATCTACAAAATCCCGCGCAAAGAGCTCAAGGACAGGATCTACGAAAGTCTCCGCAGCCTCGACATGGAACGGCAGGCCAGTACGTTGGTCTCTTCCATCCCGCTCGGCTGGAAACAGAAGCTGGCGTTCGCAACGGCCATCCTCCATCATCCGGACATTGTGTTTTTGGACGAACCGACCAGTGGCGTTGACCCCATTGTGCGCCGCGAGTTCTGGAAACTGATTTATCAGACTGCATCCCAGGGGGTTACCATCCTGGTTACCACCCACTACATGGACGAGGCGGAGTATTGCAACCGCATCTCCATCATGTCGGACGGACAAATGAAACTGATCGGCACTCCCAGCGAGTTGAAGGAGCAGATGGGGGTAAGTAGCGTTGACGAAGTGTTTGTGAAATTTGTGAACCGTTGATTATGAAAGAGTTACAGATGATATTGAAAAAGGAGTTTATCCATATTTTCAGGGATAAAATCACGCTCTTTCTGGTGCTGGCTATGCCTATCGCGTTGGTGCTGCTTTTCGGCTTCACCATCAGCTCTGAGATCCGCAACGCGAAAATATCCGTGCTGGACCAGGCAAACGATTCACAGTCCAAACAGCTCTGCAAGAAATTATCCGCTTCGGGCTATTTCCAAATCGTCTCTTATCCGGGCAGCGAGCAGGAGGCGGACAGCGACTTCAAACTGAAGAATATCAAGCTCGCACTGGTCATCCCCTCGCATTTCGAGGAGTCTCTGTCGCGTGAACATACCGCCACGCTGCAGGTCATCAACGATGTTTCCGACTTGAATGTGGCCTCCATCCTGAACAATTACGTCCGCGCCGTGGTCCACGATTTTGAGAGCGACTACAATGCGACAACGGGTATGTCGCAGAACTTCACTATCAACACCAAGATGCTGTACAATCCGACTTCGAACAGCGTCTATATGTTTGTGCCGGGCATCATCACGCTGATCATGATTTTGGTGACGGCGCTGATGACCTCCATCACGCTGGCTCGCGAAAAGGAGACTGGCACGATGCGGATGCTCCTGATTACCCCTGTCAGCAAAATCCACATTATCATCGGGAAAGTTATTCCCTACATGATAATTTCCTTTTTGAGTACCATTATCATATTGGTTATCAGTGTTTTGGTATTCAAAATGCCGATTAACGGCAGTATTCCCTTCCTGTTGTTCCTTTGTGTCATTTTCATGATGACGGCCGCATCGTTCGGAATGCTGATTTCCTCGGTCAGCACCTCGCAGTTGGATGCCATGATGATCACGATGATGGGGCTGTTCCTGCCCACCGTTCTGCTGTCGGGCTTTCTTTTCCCGCTGAACAGCATGCCGTTGTTCTTCCAATGGTTGGCAAACATTTTCCCTGCCAAATGGTTTATTCTCGCCATCAAGGATGTGATGATCAAAGGTTCCGGTTTTATGGACATCTGGCGGTATATGCTGGTGCTTTTCCTGATGGCAGTCGTTTTCATTACGTTCAGTATCAAACAATTGGATAAAAGAAATTGATTATGAGGACGATATTGATACTAATAAAGAAAGAGTTTTTACAGGTGTTCCGCAATCCGTTGCTGATCAGTATTTTGGTTGTGGCTCCGTTGGTGCAGTTCGTGATTTTCCCCTTCTGTGCCGACTACGAAATCAAGATGCTGGATATCGCCTTCATTGATAACGACCGTTCTTCTGTTTCCAAGGATATTATCAATACGTTTAACTCTTCCGGCTATTTCATCCCTCACGGTGTGCTGCAAAGCCAGTCTGAAGCGGAGGAGATGATGCGGCACGACAAAATCGACATCCTGATTGAGATCCCGGCGCGTTTCGAGCACGACTTATACACCGGCCAGCCGACGCAGATCAGTTCCACGGCCAATGCCATCAACACGGTGAAGGCCGGTATCGGAACGGGTTATGTGCAGGAGGTGATTGGCGAATATATGCGCCAATTCGCTGAAATGAACAAAGTTCCTGATCAGTTCGGAACCAGAAATGCGGAAATCAAGCTGTCGAACGTCTATTGGTACAATGAACAGATGAACTACAAAAACCTCATTGTGCCTGGCATTCTGGTGATTTTGGTCACACTGATCGGTTGCTATGTTACAGCTCTTAACTTGGTGAGAGAAAAAGAAATAGGAACTATAGAGCAGGTGAATGTCACCCCGATTCGACGCTGGCAGTTCCTGATTGGGAAAATGATTCCTTTCTGGATATTGGGTATGGTCGAGTTCAATGTGGGTTTGTTTATCATGAAAATTGTTTTCGGCATTACCGTGCAGGGAAGCATCCCTATGTTGTTAGGTATCACCGCCATTTATCTGTTAGTGATGTTGGGGCTGGGTTTCTTCATCTCCAGCGTGGCGGAGAACCAGCTGCAGGCCATGTTCATTGTGCTGTTCCTGTTCATCGTGTTTGTGCTGCTGAGCGGCCTGTTCACGCCCACAGAGGGAATGCCCGACTGGGCGCATCATATCAACTACTTCAACCCCATGTCCTTCTTCATGGAGGTGATTAAAAAAGTGGTGCTGAAAGGCGGCGATTTCCCCAGTGTTCAAACGGAAACCATAGTGCTCTCCGTGATGGCTGTGGTCATCAACACCGGTGCCATTTTGAGCTACCGCGAAAGCAGCAAGTAGTGATTAATCCAACGTCTCACGTCCAACGTCTTACGTCTCAAATAGGACGAAAAAACAAACTAATCCTGATTATTCTCTTTTAAGATTCTCCTCCATTAGGCTGTCGGAGATGGCTTGGAGCGAGTCGGCGACACGCGCGAGGCTGTCCTGAAGGTCCCATTCGCGGAACCGGGCTTCGTTGCGGTAGAAAGCGACCATCGGCTTCTGCTCGAACGTCATAATGTGCATGGCGGTGTCGGGCGGCCAAGTGCCGTTGCGCAGCTGCGTGATCGGAATCTGATTGCAGTAGGCCACGTAATAGTCCCACGTGGTGTCCAAACGGTCGAAGCCTTTGAAAACGAGGTTGAAATGCGGGTCTTTCTGGTAGAAGAGCGCGCAGGCTGCGTTCCCGTTGGTGGCCACCACCACAGGCCGGGAAACGTAATGGCTGTAAATGTCGTGCTGGTAAATATAATTCTGCATCCACACATTTGCCTCTTTGTTGGCCTCGAAATTGCTGTCCAAAGCGTACTTGGAGTAGGCGTTATGGATGCCGCCGGATATTTCGTTGAAATAGAGTGATGTGTATGGGCTGTTACGGATGATGTGCCGGATGGGCATGAATGAGAGAAACGCCAGCAACCCTAATATGACAATGTTGGTGTAACGGTCCTGAATCTGCCGTAGCGTGCATTCCACCCCGCTGGCCGCCACTAACATGAACAATGGATAGATGCAGTAATGGATGGCCCACAAGGTGTCGGGGTTCATGTAGTGCGTCTTCACCTGGTTTATGCAGAAGAGCAGCGTGTAAATAAATATGAAGATGGAGAACGGCTTCAGACTTTTAATGGCATTCTTAAAGAAGATAAAGAATAACAGGAAACTGATAAGCACAACGGTCGGAGTGGTAACATACAGGTACTTAACTAAATATCGGGTTGGGAAGTTGTCAGGGCCGATGAGATGCCCTTCAAAAATCTGGTTCTGATCGTATGGGATGTTGGTTACCAGCGAAGCGAACGCCTTGCTGGGCAAGATGAATGAGGTTTCCAAGAAGAAAGTAGATGCTGAATGGAAAATATAGACGACCACGTACATGCTGACCACAACGAGGGACACCCAGCCTAAGGGTTTCAGGTATTCTTTTGTGAAGATTTTCTTGATGGGGTTGTATAGCAGGAAGTTCAACAAGGTGAAGACTAAGAACGTATGCAGCAGAGAAGAACCGGCGTTGTGGACGGACAGGGCCAGTAGGATGCCAACAGCGATGCGAATCAGGCGGGAGATGCGGATGACCGGTAGTTCCCGCGAGAAATAGTACATCTGCATGATGCTGTAGATGAAGAAGCATGCAAACGTCACATCTACAATGTTGCTGAGTGAATAGCCGAAGAATCGTGGGGAGATGAGCAAGAAGAAGGCCGTGAAGAAAGCTGCCCTCCAATTGAAGGCGCGTAGCAGTATGAGAGATAGATAAGTCACTAATAGCCAGCCGAAAATGGTGCTGAGGATGTGGCGGAAAGCGTATGGGTCTCGGATGTGGGACGTATTGCAGAATGAGAACGCGAGCAGGTCCACGATTTGCGCCTGCGTATGGGCGTAAGGGTGCTGCTTGTAGGCATCAACATCCCCAATGTGGTGGAAATGGTTGTACAGCAGCTCTGAATACTCAGTTTGCGCTATTTCTCTGTCGGAAATGCCGATGTGGCGGCTCAGCACCAGCATCCAAACCAACGACACCAGCAAAAGTGCCATCCACAGGTATTTGAAGACATCATCACTGGTTTTCAGTGAAAGTGAGAATTGGCTTTTTTCAATTTTGTACTTTATTTTTTCCTTTTTGTCTTTGGAAAAACGGATGCTCCATACGTTGTCGTCGAAAAGGTTGTCATAATAAAGGAACTTGTCCACACCGCTTTTAAGGCGGATGAACAGGCGGTCCCAAAACGTGGCGGATTCTTTCGGCTTGTTGTTCATAGTGTTTCAAAAGTTTGGGCGAGATTATGCAGATAGGTGGCGGCTTGCGGGCCTTCGTTGAACAGCAGGTCGATGACGGAAAGGTTTGGCTGGAATCCGAACTTGTCTTCAAAAACTTGATAATAAGGTGTTTTAAGAAGATAACGATAGTCTGTTCTTTTCGCTTTTTTCGGATGAATATCCATGCGGAGATCATCATTCTCGTATGGAGAGAATGTTTGGGCGAATCTTACATTCGTGTCAACCTGCAGTAATTTGAGCAGGGTTTGCGTGAGTTGCGTGTTGAAATCAAAGAGAAGATCGAATTTCTGTTCGAAAAAGGGCTTCAGGGCATCCTTGTAGTAGAGGTAGAAAGGGGTGTTGTTGTAGGCTGATTCGATGGAACGCCAGTGCGCCCGCTGCCATGGGGTGACATATTCGATGCGCACCTCTTTCACAGCACCCATCCTTTGGTCATGGACGGTGGGGATGATGAGGTTCAGCACGCCGTTGCCGTTCATGATGACGGCTCTGTTGCGATAAGACTGTTTCTGGTACCGTTCCTCCCCGTCGATGAGCGCCTCGCCGGTGAGAAGGAAGGCGAAATACTCCACAGGCGGGAGGTAGGCGGTAGAAAGCAGACGATTTTTCACCGTTAGCGGGCGATGATCAGTTTGGAACGGTAGGTGCGTTCAGAACCGAGGATGTCAATGAAATATACACCGTTATCGAGATCGCTGACGTTCAAGTTGAAAGTCGCGTCAGTGAACACCTCCATGTTCTTGACCTGTTGTCCGAGGACGTTATAGATATGGCAGGTGGCCTCTTCGGGCAGGAACTCGCCTTGGATGGTGATGTGGCCGTCCTGACTCGGGTTTGGGTAAATCCCAAACGTTGGTGATTCGTGATGTTGGAGTCCGAGGATGGTGCCGTTAATTTTCATGCTGGGCAGGGTGACCGCTCCTGTGTTGTCGGGATCGAGCCATGGTTGGAGCTTGTTAGCGGAGTTAGAGGCATTATTGTTGTTCCAATGGTAGGACATCTTACCATAGTTGTCGGTACCATACACATAGTTGCATGAACTTGATCCGCTTGTCAACGTTCCGATAATCAGCTGGTCGGCGTTGAACAGAGGAGAGCCGGAGGAACCTTGCTCAGTGACACCTTTGTTGGGGTCGGTCTGCCAAGCAACTCTGAAATACCTTTGGGCCATATTGCCGGAAGTGATGGTGGCCACACTACTCGGGAAACTGATTTTCTTCCAGTCACCGCGAGGGTGATGGATGCCTGCGCCAACGGATGCAGCGCCGCTTCTGTCCCATCCCGCGAAAACGACACTGTCGCGCCACGGGAAGGAGCTCAGATCACGAGTGAGTTTTAGCAGAAGAAAATCGGACTTTGTGTTGATGCTGGAGGTAGAGGCACCGGAACGTGCAATGATGTTGCCGCCATTAGCTGTGTAACCGGAAAACCCTGAGGTCCCGTTACATTCGTTGAGTTGGTATCTGAAATAGAACTTGTGTGTTTGGTCATCGGCAGCCACGCAGTGTTCGGCGGAAAGCACGTAAGGGGTTTTGTCCATCCTGACGTTGTTAACCAGTGCGCCGGAGCAGAGGTATCCGCCCCATCCGCCCTCAGCAGGGACGTATGCGGTAATGCTGATGCAGACGACCGACTTGATTGGGTCTTGCCAAGGTTGGCCTTCGGGACAAGCCACGTCAATGTGGCAGGAACCGTCAGCCTCACCGTGAGGCCCTTTCTCCAAAGAACGGGTATGCAGGAAATCACGATACACGTGCATCACTGCAGCAATCTGGAACTCCCCTTTGAAAGAGGCGTCAGCCGGTTCGTAGTATTCCACGACCACCTCGTCGCCGATGATGTCATCGGTCACTAATTTTCCCACCGACTGCACATCATCGTTCGTGTAGGGCCCGAAAACCTGGGTGTGGTCGGGACTGTAAATAAAGAGTTGCCCCTCTTCGGGAATGTTGAATTTGTCGAAGACCAAATAGGTCATGATGGCGTTTTCAGATACAAATTCGGCGCGCCACAACATGCTTCCGTCATCCAAAATATCCTTGCGGCCCGAATTGTCAAGCGTTTTTGCCACGCTGTGCCCAATGCCGACACGGAACGGAAGGCTTTTGTCCTGTCGTTCGGCATCTTCTTTAATTAACATCTCGTTGTCTGTGCTCGGCATGATGTTCACATCAATGGCTTGGGAGATTCCCTTTTTGCCAAAAGAAAATGGTTGCGGTTTTGTTTCGCTTTGTGCAATTAATGCACTGGTAACCAACAAAAATAAAACCAAAAGGACATAATATTTTCTCATAAATGATAAGTTTTGATTCGGCTTAATTTCAAGGCGGCAAAAATAGTAAAAAAAATCGTATTTTTGCCACCCTCATTATTATTCAAATAAAGAGTTCAATCCTGTTCCAACAAGCAGAAAAAAAACATGTTTTACCAAAATGTCATAGAGCCTTACATCCGTCAGACGGAGCAGAACCCAGACCAGACTGTGGCGAGAATTGACGGTCAGGTCTTTTCCTATGCGCAGTTGGCTCAACGCATCGCCCCGATTATGAACGAATTGGACGCAACGAGCATCACACGAACGGGAATCGTGATGAAGCGGGATCTGACCGCCTGCGCCGCGCTGTTAGCCTGCCTGTTCACCGGCGTGGTAGCGGTTCCGCTGCCAGATAACCTTCCGGAAAACCAATTCCAAGCCATCCGTCAGAAACTTCAACTGCCACAGGTGCTGACCGTGGAACGGATGCACTATTACTACCGCATGACCTTTGAGGATGCACTCTGCCGGATTGATAACGGACTTTATCATATTGACGATGAACAACTTGTAAGCATCTCATGCCGTTTTCAAAATGAGGAGGCTTTCACCTTCGAAAATCACTATGCTAAGAACTTCCCGAAGCAGGAAAAGTTCTCCCTTGCCCCCATTTTCCAACTGTTGTTACCCGAATTTCCGGAGATATGTTCCATTTTCTAAACAAGAATCTCAACATACAACTGTTTTTGTTAGTGGTGCTGGTTGGATGGTCAACGTGGCTCATTTTCGCGAAAATGACGCTGTTACCTCAAGAAGGTTCCATGCTGATGTACCAGCATCTGGCATCCTTATGGACATCAAACAATTTGCTTGTCCGTGTTATCACCTTTGCCCTTGTACTGACCACGACCATTGGAGTCATCCAGCATTTCAACAAAAACCATTTTTATGAAAACCGTACGTACATGTCCGGAATTTTCTTTCTTTTATTGCTCAACTGCGGAAAATTCCTGCACCATTTCTCTCCAGCCCTGCTGACCTGCTTTTTCATCGCCCTGATTTTGCTGATTTACTCTCCCAACGAATCCTCTGCAAATCTGAAAAACCGCATCTTCACTTTCGGATTGGCCATTGCGGTGGCCACTTTGTTGGATATCAGTGCGTTTGGTCTCGTGTTGTTCCTCATTCTGATGATTTCCATTAACAACGTGACTTCCATCAAAGACAACATCATCCTGTTTTCCGGTCTTCTGATTCCTTACATTTACGCTTTCGCCCTCTCCTACATCCTCGACACACTGCCCGTGTTTGTGCAGTCGTGGCGCGATTTGGCCGTTTTTGAACCGGTGAAGCAGTTTACACACCAACGCATCATCGATTATGCGACACTGGCGTTCTTTGTCCTGACTATCATCCTGCTAATTATTCGGGGCAAGCGCTTTTTGGATAACAAACTGATTATCATCCGCCAAGCATTCACCAACAATCATCTTCTGCTTTTTTCCATGTTGGCGTTCCTCTTATTGGGGAATGTGGCATTTCCTGTCGCTCTGACCTATCTGACATTACCGGCATCAGTCTATATGGGCGTTGCCGTGATTCCAAAGCGGCGTTGTGTTCTGGTGGACATTTTCGTGGTGGCATTATGCGTGCTCCTATGGCTTTAAAATCCCATTTCTCCCTTACGCCAACCGTGGAATGTGGTTGCGACGAAGTGGGGCGCGGTTGTCTTGCCGGTCCCGTCTGCGCTGCCGCTGTCATCTTCCCATACGATTATACCAACGAGGAAATTAATGACTCCAAGCAGCTTACGGGACAGAAACGGGATCAGCTCAAAGAAATCATTGAGCGTGACGCCTTGGCTTACGCTGTTGCAGAGGTGTCGGAAACGGATATTGACAAGATGAACATCTTGCGCGCCTCCATTCACTGTATGAATCTGGCTGTCGGGCAACTTTCCGTGAAACCGGAACTCATCCTTGTGGACGGCAACCGTTTCCGTGACCAATGGGGCATCCCTTACCGTTGCGTTGTGAAGGGCGATGCCATCTACCTCTCCATTGCCGCCGCCTCCATCCTGGCCAAGACCTACCGCGACGCCCTGATGAGCCGTCTGGCAGATGAGTTTCCCGCCTACGACTGGGGGCACAACAAGGGCTACCCAACCCCCAAGCATATCGCGGCAGTCAACCAATATGGGCTAACCCCTTATCACCGAAAGAGTTTCCATCTCAAAAACCAGCTTTCCCTGGAATTTTGAATCAAACACGCTTTCCCTGTTTTTTTTCATTCATTGTGTAATGTTTTTCGTGAAATTTCGTCTTAAGGTTATTGGAATCAAATGCTGACAGAGAAAGAGACTGAAATTATCGAAGGGTGTCGGAAAGGCGACAGAGAGAGTCAGAAGAGCTTGTATCTCACCTACGGCCCGCTGATTAAAGGTATTTGTATGCGCTACTCGGAAGACGAACAGGAGGCTGAAGACTTCTTTCACGATGTTTTCGTTTTTATGCTGACCCGTTTCGAGCATTTTGACAACATAACCACTCTCGGCGGATGGATACGGACAATCACCATTAACAAATGTATCGACTATCTGCGCCATAAGAAACTGAAGAACGCCATTCCGATGAGCAGTCTCGAATGTGATTTCAACGATGCGTCCGTGCATGACTATGATGGTATCCCGATGGGTGAACTGCAAACCTTTATTTTGCAATTGCCTGTAAACCAACGCACCGCATTCAACCTCTACGTCGTTGACGGCATCAAGCAGGAACAGATTGCTCAAATGATGCAGATGACACAGAACAATGTCAGCACTTTGATTTCACGTGCCAAGGCGACCTTGCGCAAACGAATCAACGAATACTGGAGTAACGAAGAAAAAAAACAAAAACATGAACAATAACCCGATAGAGGAACTCCGTGACCTGAAGGTTCCCGTTTCCGAACAGGAATGGGAATCCATTGTCCACGACAAACGATATGTGAGGAAATTCGGACGGAAGACCGGATTGTCACCCAAGGGGCGTGCCGCGCTGATTGTTGGTGCCGCCGCCGTCCTGCTCACCGTACCCATACTGGTTAGCACGCTGTCACACAAAACGGCTGACATCGCACAGGACAGCACACCGACGGTGCAAACTACTGCCCCGCAGCAGGAATCCGTTAGTGAGACCTTCCAAAATGTCCCCTCTTTGCCGACAAATCCTTCTGCCAACGCCAAGTCGGAAGAGACCCTCCAGGCCCTTCCGTCCGCAAGCAGTGCCACTTCCCGCACCGCCGTCCACGAACAGTCCGCTCTGACCGCCGTGACGGAGGCAAGAAACCCTGCCAACAACCAACCCGCTGTGACGAACAAGCCAGCAAGCACCTCTGCCATAACGTCCCAACCGGCAGAAACGGTCAGCCGTAACCTGAAGAACACATCGTCCACGACAGTTTCTAACAGCAAAAAGAGCCTGACGTATATTACCGACAATCGTCCGCAAGTGGCAAATACGATTTCTGACGAAGACCAGCCAACAATGGAAAAAAGCCAGGAAGAGCCTGTGGTTGAAACAGAGGAATTTTTCATTCCAACCGCCTTCACCCCAAACGGAGACGGCCTGAACGACTTGTTCAAAGTTCAAGCGAACTTTGTTCCGAACACATTCGAGATGAGTATATTTAACCGGAAAGGCGAGCTGATGTTCCTCACCCAAGACATGGGTATCGGCTGGGACGGACAGTTCCATGGACAAACGCTACCCAGCGGCGTGTATGTCTGCATCATCAAATACACTGACCGCGAAGGAAAGATGCAAAAGAAACAAGGACAAGTAATGTTACTGCTGTAATGAACAACATTAACCGCGCCATTCCGCCCGAAATAAAACCGATAGAGCCTTTCGCCCTGCCCCAACCGCGCCGATTAACATTGGCCAACGGTATTCCTATGTTCTATTTTGAGAACCCCAACTTAGACCTGATACACATCCTGTTACAGGTAAAAACCGGCTCCCTGTACCAACCGCAGAAACACGCCTGCAACTTCACCTACTCGTTACTGAAAGAAAGTTCCCCTAACTTGTCTCCAGAAGAAACCTCCGAAAAATTAGACTATTACGGAAGCAATGTAACGGTGAATGTGGGGATGGACAATGTTCAGGTTCTGATTTCCGTACCCAAAAACAATATAGGGAAGATTCTGCCCGACATCGCCAGATTCCTGATTTCACCGGCTTATCGAGAGATGAATCTGCACATTCTCCAAAACAAGGAGGTGAAAAACTTGGCCTATAATGAGCAAAAGACGGACTATTGCGCTTGGCGGATGATGTGGCGGGAGATGTTAGGGGACACATTCCCCACAGTCTCAAGCTTCGCCACTGCAGAGACCCTCCGTTCTGTTACCACCCGGGAACTGCAGGACTTCCACCGTGTCAGTTTCTGTGCCGAGAACCTGACCGTTTTTGTCACCGGAAATACAGACGCAGCTTCTGAAAAGCTGATTGAAGAGACATGGCAGGTTGTGCCGCACGGAGTCCCCGCTCCGAAACTTCCCGAAATCCCAAGGTGGGAACACTCCGGAGAACTTTTCCAACATCCGATGGAGAACAGCTTGCAGTCTTCCATTGTGTTGTGTTTCTTGTCAATGGGCTTCAACAATCCCGAACGCACCGCCTTTTCGGTTCTTAACACTTTGACCGGCGGCTACTTCAGTTCCCGACTGATGCAGAACTTGCGTGAACGTCAGGGGCTTACCTACGGGGTTTCCTCTTCAAGCACCTATTTCGGGCGGCAGTCGGTATTTGCCATCTGTAGCGATGTCAATGCCGAAAATACGGTTCGTGCTGTGGATTCCTGCTTTGAGGAGTTGCAGCGGCTTCAGAACGAGCTTGTCAGCAATGAAGAGCTCAATGTGGTGAAGAACTACATGGCGGGTCTCCAGCTGCGGTCGGCGGACACCACAGTGACAGCAATGCAAAAATATGCCTATTGGCACCGATTTGGGTTAGATGAAACGGAAATGTTCCGTTATCTTACTGAAATTAGAAAAGTAACGCCCGAGGATATTTTATTGTTGGCAAAAAAATATTTTCAATATACTAAATTCACCCGCATCATCGTTGGTGAAAAATTTCAAGCAGATGATTAGAGTAAAGAACAGTGTAGTATTTGTGTCACTGATGGTGCTGACTGTCAGCGTTTTCGCGTGGAATCCGCCGACAATCCAATGCATCAAGCTGTTGAACAACAACACCCGCATCCATGTCGATTGGGAAAGCAACCCTGACTGCGTGCATTTCAAGGTGTACTATTTCTATGTCAACGGGGTTCTTTCCGACAGCCTCTACGCCACGCAAACCGACAATCTGTATTACCATGGCGGGAAAGACGTCAACAACATACCTTCTGCCAGCCAATACAACTGCTACATGGTTGCAGTTGACTCCAACGAAAACTCCTGCCAGTCTAACACGCTTCAATCCATCACCTTGACGGTCACACCTAACGCCAGCCACACCGCCGCGAACATTGAATGGGAATCGCCGACCACCAGTTTCGACAACACCTGGGGCAACACCTTTAACCTTTATAAAAAACGCAGCTTTGAGCCAGACTTTCCCGCCCAGCCATTCGCATCCGTTCCCGTCTCACAGCTCTCTTACACCGACCTGGCGGATGTGTGCGATGCCTCCATCTCCTACCAAGTGGGCATCTCGCATTTCTACATGAACGGCTCCACCCAATCCCAGTGTCCGTTCATGACCACCATTGGCACCGTTGATAACATGATGGACACGGTACAACCGTCAGCACCCGTACTCGACAGCGTGACCGTGACCCCAAACAACCAGGTGATGCTCGGCTTCCATGAGACAGAACCTTACATGATGGCCTTCCTCATCTACTATATCAACCCAAATGGCACCATTCTCCTGGATTCAGTTTTCGGACAATCGTTCTGGATTGACCCTGTTATCGACCCGAGCAACGATTCCCGTTCTTACCGAATTACCGCCAAAGACTCTTGTGGAACAGAATCTCCCTTGACCAACAACGAACAGAGCAACATGGTACTTCACTTGAAATCCACAGACGCTTGCCACCGCTCCGCCTCTATCCAATGGTCCACCTACCCCAACCTTATTAACGGCATTGACCATTTTGAAATCATGCTCAGCAACGATGGAGGAACATCGTGGGTGAACCTCGGATCCACAACCACCAACACTTTCACCATTGAGAATCTGTTATTTAACACAGACTATAAGGTGTATGTACGGGTGGTGAACATTGGCGCGACGGTCACAGCCAGTTCCAACCGCATCACAATCCGTATTGCTGCGGAAGAAACGGAAGACTTCTCCTACATCCGCTCCGTTTCCGTCATTGAAGACCAGTTCATACAGATCAAAGTGCTCACCAGCGGCGACACGCTTCCGTTTGAGGCCATCACCCTCCAACGGAGTGAAAACGGCACCGATTTCGAGGATTTTATGACATTGAACTACCAGTCAGGCATAGCAAACTACGTGTTTAGCGACAGCCTTGCCGATTTCAGTCGCAATATCTACTATTATAGGACGTACATTGTCAACCAATGCAATACGGATGCGGGTTATTCAAACATTTCCCATAACATCTTGCTACATGGGGAAAACAATGCGCAGACCAACGTTCTCTCTTGGCCAGGCTATAGCAATTGGGATGGAGGGGCATCTGACTACTACGTGATGCGTAAAGTGGAGAACGAAGAGTTGTTCAACACTATTGCGGATGTGGCTCCCGCAGCTGTAAACAACTATCAGGATGACATCTCCCAGTTGTTCGAGTCCGGGTCGAAATTCATCTACTACATTGAAGCCAAGGAGAACACAAACCGATATGGTTTTGAGGAGACTAGCTATTCCAACCGCATCTCGGTCATCCAGCCGCCCACCATATACATACCCAACGCTTTCCGTCCTATGGCTGGCAACAACAAAGTCTTCAAGCCAATCAACTCGTTTGTGTCCATCGACCATTATCAGTTTTCGATTTTCACACGTTCCGGAGAGTGTGTTTTCCTCACCACCAATCCGCAGGAAGGTTGGGACGGACGGATAAACGGGGTGATAGCCCCCATGAACGTGTATGTCTATTACCTTGAATACAAAATGCCTGATGGTACCGTCATGGAGCGCACCGGCACAGTGACATTAGTCAAATAAACCTCCACCCGAACGAATCCTTTTCCCCAAGGCCTTTTCGTTGAAATGAAGATAAAACTGACAAAAACAGCAAGAACACCTCTGAAAAACAGACCTTTCCCCGATTACAGCCGGAAAGAAGAATTTTGGAATTCTGCCAGTCATGCCATCGGAGTGGTTTTCGCAATCGTGATGTTGGTGATGGCCGTGACAGCACCAAAGAGCCAAAACAGTTTCACCGCCCTTTCCTGTAGCATTGTGTATTGTGGCTGTTTGATCATAACATTTTTGATGTCAAGTATTTATCACGGACTTCCAAAGGGAATGCCCAAGCAGGTAATGCGCGTCATCGATCATTGTGACATTTTTTTCACCATTGCAGGCACATACACGCCAATGATGCTGATAGGCGTTCTTCCCATCAATCCGACAATGGCATGGTCAATTTTCATTGTGGAATGGGTGTTTGCCGTCATCGGAGCCACACTTAACGCCATTGACCTCAAAAAATATGCCACCTTTTCGATGATTTGCTATCTTGCCATGGGCTGGTGCGTCATCATCAGCTTGCGCAACACCATTTTGGCCTTGACCTGGACTGGATTCGCCTACATCCTTGGCGGCGGCGTGGCCTACACCATCGGCGCAGTGCTCTACCTTATTGGGAAAAAGAAACCTTACCGGCATTTCGTGTTCCATGTGTTCGTACTGTTAGCCGCCATCATCCAATTTGCGGGAATCTATCTTTACTTGCTGCAATAAAATGCAGAAACGATGTACAAATCGTCACTACTGGGGAATCACGCATCCACGGTGACCACGCAGCGTACTTTCTTGAACGACGGATGCTGCCTGAACTGGCGGACAATCTCTGCCAGTTGGCGTTTCCGGGCGGCAAGAGTGTGGTCACGGGACAGTTTTATCCAGAAATCCTGAAGGTAGTAGTTCTGTATGCGGGAGACTAACGGTGTCGCAGGCCCCATAACGTTACCGGCAAACGCCTCCTGCAACATGCCTTGAAGTAGCATTGCGGCCGCTAAAACGGTCTGTTCTTCAGGATGTTTCAACGTGATTTTCACCATGCGGGTGATAGGCGGAAGCCGGAACTGCTGCCTCTCCGCAATCTGACTTTGATACATGGCAGCAAAATCGTTGGACTCCACGTATTTCAATGCGGGATGGTTCGGTTGGAACGTCTGAATGACCACCTTGCCGGGCACCTCTTTTCTGCCGGCACGACCGCTCACTTGCGACAGCAACTGGAAAGCCCACTCAAAAGCACGGAAATCCGGAAAGGAGATGAGCGCATCGGCATTGAGGATGCCCACCACGCTCACCCTGTCGAAATCCAGCCCTTTGGTCACCATCTGCGTACCAACTAAAATGTCCGTCTTATGCTCTTCGAAATCGGTGATAATCTGTTGGTAAGCGTTTTTCGAACGGGTGGTGTCCGTGTCCATACGGGCAATGCGGGCTTCTGGAAAAATCTGCGACAATGTATCTTCAACTTGCTCTGTACCAAACCCTTTCATCTCAATATCAGTGCTGTGGCACGTCGGGCACTCGTGCGGCACCTCAATGGCATAACCGCAGTAATGGCACTTCAGCAGATTTGTCTTCTTGTGATATGTCAAGGTCACGTCACAATACTGGCACTTTGGCATCGACTCGCAGGTGTGGCAGATCATGCGCACCGCATAGCCACGCCGGTTCTGGAACAGGATGACCTGCTCCTTCCGTTCCAAAGCCAAGGCCATCTGCTCAATCAGGAAATGGGAGAAAAGCCCCTGCACCTCGTTCCGCTTGGTGGCGAGGTACATATTAACCGTGTATATGTCAGGCAGATGGCTGTCGGCATAGCGTTGCATCAATTCCACGAGACCGAATTTATGGAGCTGCACGTTAAAATAGGTTTCTAACGAAGGGGTGGCGGTGCCTAACAGCGTTTTCGCCCCATGAATCTGCGCCAACATCACAGCAGCATCACGGGCATGGTAGCGCGGCGCAGGATCGATCTGCTTGTAAGAACCGTCGTGCTCCTCATCCACAATCACCAATCCCAGATTCGTATAAGGCAGTAGTAACGCCGACCGCGCCCCGAGGACCAGCTGGTACTTGGAAGTGTCGTCAACCTCTCCACCGCTCAACACACGGTTCCAAATCTCGACCCGTTCATACTCATTGAAACGGGAATGATACACCCCCACCCTATCGCCGAAATACTTCCGCAACCGATTGACAATCTGTGAGGTGAGGGCAATCTCCGGTAATAGATAAAGAACCTGTTTGCCTTGCTTCAACACCTCATCAATCAGCTTGATGTAAATCTCGGTTTTGCCGCTTCCTGTCACACCGTGCAGCAGCGTGACCGAAAACTTCTCAAAGTTCTGCTTAATTTCTTTGTATGCCCGTTCCTGCGCTTCGGAAAGTTGTACCTCAGCTGCATTTTCGGATGAAAAATCCGCCAAACGGGAAATCACCCGCTCTTCCGACAATAGGATGCCTTTCTTCATCAGCGTCTGCAAGCTGCTTTGGCTGACATGTTCTGACTTTGCTAAATCCGTTTTTGAAATGGCTGCATCAAAATGGTAACAGCCGTCTTTACGGGTTAGCATCATAAATTCCAACAGCACGTCCGCCTGCTGTGAAGTGTTTGTCTTGGCATTGAGTCTGTCGAGAAGTTCCATGAATGCGGATTCTTTGTCATAGGGCGGTGCAAGGCGTACAACCGTTTCCCTTTTAGGCTTATACGGGTTCCGTATTTCCTCATCCGTAATCACCGCATGCTTGTCCACCAATGATTTGACGATGGGCATCACTTTGGCGATTTGCAGACATTTGCCGACCTCGGCCACGGTCATCGTATCACGATGGATAAGCAGCTCCACCACATTCAGCTCGTAAGGGGTAAGTACAGATATATCCCCATCGAACTCTGGATGGATTTTCACCTTGGTTTCGCTGGCAAGACGCAAGGCAGAGGGCAGTGAGGCGGCCATCACCTCCCCAATCGTACACATATAATAATCGGCAATCCATTGCCAAAGACTAAACTGCGCCTCCGAAATTACCGGACGATCATCAATAACATCCAATATATACTTGACCGTAAACTGTTTAGGAGCGTTCTCATGCACCTTTTCCACAATAGCGGCATAGAGCTTGTTGTTGCCGAAAGGAACTATGACGCGCATACCGAAGGCAATCTTGCCGTTCAGCACCTGCGGCACACGGTAGGTGAAACGCGCCTCTATGGGCAGCGGCAGAATCACATCAGCGAAGAAAGTCTGCATGTGCGCAATCAGTATAAACTGGGGAGTATCTCGTTATCCTTGATTTCGAGGAATTGAACGTTCACATTCTCAAAACCGCCGTTCGGCGACTTGTCAAAAGATAACGGAAAAGCTATCGGCATAACCTTCACCCTGTCAAGATCATAATCATTCAGAATGAATTCCACAAAAAAGCGGGTGATGTCATATCCTTGGAATGCGAAATTCTTCACAGACGGCGGCACACCGAAACGCTGCGTATAATCATAAATGAACGTTTTTGTCGCCTCCGCGTCATAATCGACATAATAGTCCGAGAAAAAATGCAGGTTGAGTTTGGAATAATACTCTATATCGTAAGTTTTGGACTCTAGCCAGGTCTCCGGCACCACAAAAGTCAGATTATCGGTCTTTTTGCTATACAGCAAGTTACGGGAGATAATAAGGTTCTGCGCCGGATTGTCGTAAAACGTGACTACAAACTGCGGACGATCGTTGGACAGGCGGCTCACCACCGAGGATGCATTCGGTATGACTTCGTATGCGATATGGTTTTTCCAGAAATATTTCCTGTAGGCGGCCATCTCTTTATTTGTGGAGGTGGAGTCGCCGTAAATGATGATGGGGAAAGCGTTTGTCTGCTGCGCTAAGAACGCAATCATGGCGGGCCGAGCCTCCAACGATGGAATCAGCTTATACACATACTCGTTCTCCTCTACAAAGTCCTGCCGGCTGGTGAAAGGGTTCACTATGGGAATCCGGTACTGTTTCGCATACCCCGCTGCAATTTCAAACAACTTGCCGAAAAATGGCCCGACAATAAGATTCATTCCACTCATCAGGTCTTCATCTTCCATCACTCGGCGCAATTTCCGTTCATCATTGGAAATGTCCTTCACCACCACTTGAATCATCATGTTCCTGCCCCCATATTCTTCCAAGGCCATCTGCGCCCCATTCCAAAAACCCATCAGTTGGTAGGATTTCACTTTTTCCATATCCTCGCACTCCTTGATATATGGCGTTGTGTAACTATCTGTTTCAAATGGTATCAAGTACAGTATTTTATATTCTGCCGGCTCCGCAAATGCGACGGTCACCCGAAACAGCACACAAAGACAAACAATATGTTTAAGTTTTTTCATCACTATCTCTCAAAAGTATCATTCATAATTCTGAATTATCAAATTCGATCCAGCACTATCCGGCCTAACTTCTCCATCCGGTCATGATAGTTGTCCAAGAACTTGCAAGTCACGCGGTTGGCGATGATGAGGCAGACGGTAAGTGTACGATGACCAAGCAGGTTGCCGAGCCCATAGATAGCAGAGCACTCCATTTCCATATTGGTGATTGCAGACCCTTTGTAATCAAAGGTTTCGATTTTCTGATTCAGTTTGGGGTATTTCAGACCGGCGCGAACCTCCCTACCCTGCGGACCGAAGAAGCCCGGGGCACTGACGGTGATACCCTGCGTCATGTCATGCGCGATACGGTCAAGCAGTTCTGGCGATGCAGGTGTACAATACGGATATGGCAAGGTTTTGTTCCAATCTGTGTGACGGATAAACGCTTCCACGATGTCTTCACGGATAAGATCTCCCGTGTCGTAAAAGCGCAACACGCCATCTATGCCGAAGCCGTAAGCGGAGGCCACGAAAGTCCCGCATTCAATGTCCGGATTCAACGCGCCGGAAGTTCCAATGCGCACGAGGTTGAGACGGCGGCGTTCCTCCTTGACGGTGCGGGTGGCCAAATCGATATTGGCCACGGCATCCAGCTCGGTAATTACAATGTCAATGTTATCGGTACCCATTCCCGTGGAAATCACGGAGATGCGTTTGCCTTTATAGATTCCTGTGTGGGTAATGAGTTCTCTATTATGCTTGCGTACCTCCACCGTGTCAAACATGTCAGAAATCATTGACACGCGCCCGGGGTCGCCCACCAAGATAACATTGTCGGCAAGTTCCTCGGGATGCAGGTTAAGGTGGTAAATCGCCCCATCGCTTTGCAACGGCAGCTCGGAAGCGGGTATCTGTTTTGCCATATTTCTGTCGTTTTAATGAAAAGGCAAAGATACACTTTTTTGGGATTTAGAGATGTTTTTGTTTTGACTTGAGATTATAGATTTTCACAGTCCCCGCTCCTGCGCACAATCTGTTCCCCAATGCTGCAATTCAGACACTGTTTCCGTTCACAATAGTGTTCCATTAGTTCCATCTGCGCCTGTGAATCGTATGCGTTTTTGCACGGAAAGGCACTCCCTGCAAACACACGGGTAATTTTATTATTCTCATACCCTACCTGCTTCAGTAACTCTAAAGATTCCTCCTGCATGTTGGCATCATAAAAAAAATCGGCATAGTAGAAACGGAACGGAACCACAGTATTGATAATCAACAGGTCGGCAGTGGAGCGTCCCAGTCCAGAAGCATGTTCTTCAGTAAACTTGCCCAACTGATAATGCCTTTCCCAATAGGCATCTGGCACCACCGCGAGCCACTGCTGCAACTGCATGTAAGAGGTATGCAAGATTTGTTTCACCGTCAAATTCCCAGTCTCGTAAAGCAGCTGCGCGAATTGCGCGATTCGCAACGAAGGGAAATTCTGCGGGCGAAGTCTCAACCAGTTCCACTGATGCAGTCCAATTGGAGAAAGCCGATACTTGTAACGCAGATAATCATACTCATAGCGCAATTTCTCAGTATAGTCATCCTTGTCACACACGTCCAGCATTCCCGACTGCCCGAACAAAAGCGCATAAACTTGCAGTCGCGATGACAGATGTGCCCTGACAATCCGATATGGGAGACTCTGCGACAGAAGTTCAAATGCCGTTCCATTTTTCTTGCACCCAAACCCAACCGCCATCACCCTGTATATCAACTCATTCCAATCTTGCTGGCAGCTCTTCAACGCTAATTTGAATCCATCTTGACGACGTTGCATACGATCAATCAATGACGAGGAAAGCTGGTTTTGTATGACAATCGGTTCCACCATCGGCAGACTGTGGCGGCACAGCAGCATATCGGGAACATTCATCAACTTCTCATAACGTGTGAACATCTCCAACGGAATCTTTCCCTTTAGTTCAACTGTCGGGACACATTCTTTATCTCCGATGGAAACATCCATGTCATGCTCATACACAACATGTAAAATCACAGACTTATACTTGTCGTCATACTGATGGTTATGCCGCAACCAATCAGAACTACGACAGTGAATTTCCACACTGCCCACCCAGCGCATGTCATCAATAACGACCACTGCCTGCTGGAAGTCGGGGCCGGCATCATGATTGTGATAACCAGGGAAAACCACATTGACGTCACATCCGTCTATTGTTTTCAAGTTCAAGAAATCATAGTGGCGATGCTGCCATACATAATGTAAAAAATCTTCTTTCATAGTCTTTTCTTTTTTTTCATAGTTTCAGGGAATTATCCCTTTTTTATTTTCACGCCGCAAAGATATAAAATTTTTCTTTATTTTTGCAAAATTTTATTTTCTAATTCACTAAACAAAAAAAAACAATGAAAACGGAAAAACAGTTACAAGGATTGATCGGCGAGGAGCTTGCCACAAACCTCTTACTACAAAAAGGTTACAGGATTTTGGAGCGCAACTGGCGATTCGGCCATTTGGAAGTGGACATTATCGCGGAAAACGACGACTATCTCGTCGTCGTGGAGGTAAAGACACGGAAAAGTGTACTTTTTGGGGCGCCTGAAGTGTTCGTGGACATGCAAAAGCAGCGGCATCTCATACGTGCCGCCATGTACTATGCAAAGTTCAAGAATGTAACAAAAGAGATACGCTTCGACATCATCTCCGTCATCAACAGTCCGGAGTTAAAAGAGGTCAACCATATTGAGAACGCCTTCAAACCAAAGTGGTAAAAAAAAGGAAAACCCGTAAGCCGGGTTCTGTTCTATGTTGTCATTTATCTCGAACATGCGTCGCCGCATGCCTCTATCAACCTACCCTCCGGGTCGGACGAGCAGCCCTCAAGCCCCGGTTTATTTGGTCTTTCAACCCATAAGGTTTACCCCCGCCGGCATCACTGACGGCGGCGTGAGCTCTTACCTCACGTTTTCACCCTTACCCGACAAGCGGGCGGTATCCTTTCTGTTGCACTGTCTGTCACGCTTTCACGTGCCTTCCCGTTAGGAAGTATGGTGCTCTGCGTTGCCCGGACTTTCCTCAGCCTCACGGCCGCGACAACTCGGTTTTCCTTTTTGGACTTACAATGCGTGAATAATGATTTGTGAGCTGTTTGACAATTCGCCAATCACTATTCACTGACCAATAGTCATATTAGTAATTCAGCATCACCGGCATAATCAGCATCAGCACGTCTTCATTCTCATCATGTTGCGTCGTGGGGGCGATAAGAGCCGCGCGCGACGGTTTGGAGAAGGACATGCGGATGATATCTGCGTCAAGGTTCTCAATCATTTCGCGCAAGAAACGGGAGTTGAACCCGATTTCCATGGGTTCGCCATTGTACTCGCACTGGATGCTTTCAGCGCCTTTGTAAGAGAAATCCATA
>JAEEGI010008871.1_pt1 | contig 22140 bp, 18 predicted proteins | sample 8958751 | NCBI WGS metagenome assembly JAEEGI01 (sample SAMN16246545, study PRJNA631951) | gut metagenome | biome: gut microbiome; feature: rumen; material: KS-attached | host: Bos | place: Iran: Karaj | collected 2018-10 | reverse complement strand
TGACTAAAACATTTGTTACATTTTTTAATTTTGTGTATATTCTTGCTTTTAGTTGTTCATATGTCCATGGTACTCGACTTCCATTAATTGCCGAGATTAGAACATTTATAGTTAATGCTATTTGATATGCAAAACTATAAATTCCCGCATCACTTTCTCCGCAAAAATATTTAATCATAATTCGATCTGATTGAGCTAGAATAATTAAACTCAAATAATGGGGAATCAAAGGCACGTTGAATCTTGCCGCATACAACCAATGCTCTTTATGAAAGAAACATTTACCCTTGTAAAAATGATAGAAGTATAAGAATGTGCCGAAAATACATTGAATTGCTAAAAAACCTAAAATTAGCGATTTGGCTCTCAAGTTTGTATAATAAAGAAGTGCAATGCTTGTTATTGGTGTAAGAACCGAGATTAAAGCGGTGATGGCAACCATTGATCTGTACCTATACTCAACTCGTTGACGTGTACTCCAAAAACACAATGCGGGATATACAATGAAATATAAGAACAGTAGTAATATATAGGGGGTGTCTAATCCAATGATTTTATTGCTCCATTCATGAGCAAGACTATAAACGATAAATAATGCTATTGTAACTGTAGTTCCGAGTCCTTGCATTGATGCCGTATACTGATTACGGTCTTTTTCGTTCGTCATATCTACGAGTTTTTTTGTGTAAACTCCGGCAAATAAGTTCAATGAAGCAAAAATTATTAGAATCTCCGACCAAGATTGAAATACAGCCCATTCTCCATATTCGGCTGTAGTAAGAAGCCTTACATAAACTGGTACAACAAGGAATGATATGCCTTTTTGGAAAAAGTTGCATATTGCATACCAGATTGAGGCCTTGGCTTGTATTGGCATGTCTTTATATTTACGCCATAGATTCATTAAAAGTGCCTTTTGTTTGCTGAATCCTACTTCTATGCTGGATTTGTATTCAAATCGTCATGATTTATTTTACTTTCTCCATCAACTTTATTTGCATCGTACAAATCCATCTTCATTTTGCTACTACTAATTTCAGGAGTTCGTGAAAGGTAGACAACTTCTACGCCTTCTTCTTTCAGGAAATCAAATTTGCCTTTCCAATCATCGCCCATAACAAAAGTATCAATATGATACTCATGCATGTCCGTTTTTTTTTGTTGCCAGGATTCTTCTGGAATTACAAGATCGACATAACGAATCGCCTCTACAAGGGATTTTCTTTGTTCATATGTGAAATAGCATTTTTTATGTTTTTCGTTCCAGTTAAATTTATCTGACGAAACAACTACAATGAGGTAGTCTCCAAGAGCCTTTGCTCGGCGAAGAAGATTTATGTGTCCATAGTGTAAAAGGTCGAATGTTCCGTATGTAATAACTCGTTTCATATTGTGAAGCCCTTTGCATGTTTTGCGTGTTAAAAGTAAATGTTTAGTTTTGCACAAACCCATGAATAAATCTTTTCGCATGAATCAATTGATTCGAAATTCATTATTTTTTTTCTTCGACTCTCTCTCAAGTCTGACATTTCCCTTGGATTGTTTAGCGTATGTTTAATTGCATTTTGAAGTTCTTGGACGGTGTTGGTTACTGAGCCGCATTTAATATCTTCAATATCAAAATATAGTCCTCGATCTTTTTGCTTATATTGATTATAATCGTAAACGAAATGAATTATGGGCCTATCTAATATAAGATAATCGAAAATACATGACGAATAATCCGATATGAGTATGTCTGATGCACTCATCAAAACCGTTGCGCTTATATCATTAATGAAAATTAAATTCTGATTTTTTTGTTCAATAAAATTTTTCCGTTCAGAATCTACAAAATGTGCCTTTTGTATAATGAATATATTGTTCTCTTTTAACCATTGTATAAAATTTTCATCTAATGATTGCTTTAGATTGACGGTGGCGTTTCCGTTATCGCGAAATGTTGGCATGTACGCAATAATGGTTGCTTTCTCAAGGTTATTACACGTATGATTAGTGCTTATTTTTGTTAGCACAAAATCTCTAGCCTTATTTCGTTCAGTTTTGGAATAGAACGGTGTGTTTCGAGGAAAACCAGCTTTTACAAAATTTTTTTCTGTTATACCAAAAGCTGATTTAAGTTTGTCTTCATAAATGTCTGAAATGGAAATGTAATATTTAGTTTTCAGCAAATGATTTTGCAAGAGACAAAAAAGATGAAAAAGAATATCTTTTTTCTTGAATGCGTCGAATCCTATTTTTTTCCATGGTACTCCATGCCAAAAGTTAATAGAAAGTGCTCGACCATAACAGTTATACGGATTTGAACTTATATCAGTGAAATTTTGATTTAAAAAAATTGCACCAGCATGTTTTAGTACATCTTTTGCTGCTTTACTATCCCTTTCTATTACAATGATTTTGTTATTCAACATGTTCGTATTGGTGTTTTTATCACATATCCAATAAACCTTTATTGAATTTGTTTTTGACACAACATAATTTGCAAAATAAGCACAATTGTCGCAACATTTTTTCCCTAGCCATTCTCCAAACACCCAAATTGTTGGGTCCTTCTTATCTTTAAAACTACATATATATTTTGGCCAAGAAAAAATGTGTTGATAAAACATTTTCATTGTTATTAACCTAGTTTTTAATTTTTATCCTTTTTTCTATTTTCGTTGTAAAAATTTCTTATGTTCAAAACCTCCATATCTTAAATATAATATTCCTGAACGGAAAGACTATGCGGAAAATGCGTATGGCGTGCAAAAAAATCAAAATACCAAATAAAGGTGGCTTAGATCTTTGGTCTTGAAGCTCCGTCTGAAATTTGAAGTTTTAAAAAGGGAAACTCATGCATAAAAAAAGTGAAATAAAAGGTTCTATAATCTAGGGATAATGATAGTTCGTTGTGAGATTGGAGTGGATGCGTTGACCTCAATCTGCGGACGTAATGTAAGCTTCTTCGCATCCGTTTGATAATCTGCTTAAGGAGAAAAATCCTTTGTTGTTTTCCGTCACTTTTTTCGTACATTTTGCGCTAATCTCGGCGGGATTCCTTTAAAAAATATATGTGACTGTTTTTTATTCTCCTGTGAGATGTCTGATCAGCAAAATCATCTCCCAAGGTGTCAACAATTTTCAGGAATGTCTAGTTCTTTTTTCGTGTCTCTAAAATGGCAATCGTATCTACAATCCAATTGTAAACCTCTTTGCTCTTATAGCGGCGTTGTTGCGGATGCCAAAAGGCGATTGCGAACTTATGTGGCGCGAATTCTAGATATTCGACAGTTGTTTCCGGCATTCTTTGCCATGGACCTGCGTTTCGGATGGGATTGATTAGTTTCTTTGCGAGGCGTTTGATGTCGGGACCTCCGCATATTACGTAGTCTAAGTCGCCATACAGTTCGAACTGCTTATTTAGTAGATCTTCGTTTGCCCTTGCTACGGTCCGAAGTTCTTTTTTTCGTGTTATCGCTCCACCCCCATATTTTTTTAAATTCATGCATGCGATTGAACGAAGTAATTCTGTTCTTTGGGATGAAGTTATTTTACGAGCTTCTTCAAATGGTAGTTTGTTTGGAAGGCTCGAAAATCCTTTTAGCCAAATGGCAGCGGGAGTCCATGTCGCGGCTCTTCCTCCATTAAACAAAAACTTTCGCAGATCCCATTCCCCTCTATTTTCGTCATTTACTTCTTTAAGAAGAAATAGAATTTTGAGTTTTGCCGCTTTGTAGGTTGGTTCATGAACGATACCATCGGGAATAATTGATTTATTGTATCTTGATTTCCATTGCCTGAAAATTTTATTTTCTGCGTCATGCATATTCATACTGAAACTCCATTTTATTTTAAAGATATGTATTCGTCGATCGATATGTGGCACGGAGGTTTTGTTGAAAAAATCGAGCGATTAGTTATTTGATGCCTACGGCGTCTATGGCTGCGGTTTGGTCATGTGGGTACGCGAGAGTTCCGTTGCGACATTAGCCTTGTTTTTTACTTTAGGTGGAATTCGGTGCTCACTAGCCCCAGGCGGTACTGCTTGCTGATGTTTTCGAAAACCCTATGAGCGAGAGCCGCGGCCAAACTTGTTTGGCCATGGCCGAGCGATAAGGGTTTCTGCAACTCGATCGCGGTTGTCATTCTATTGAGTAATATAGATTATAAGGGACTGCCGAGAAGCCAATTCAGAAAAAATGCGCGAAAAACGCGGATTTTTGCCATCCCAGCAAGTCCCTTAGATTAAAAAACGCCTAGTGCACGAATCTATGCGAGTGGTGTGACCGAATTTAGCCCTTTCCTGTCGTTTTCATCGTTTTTCTGAAAAAAGTGGAATTTTTGCCATGGTATCAATATATGGAAAATAACCAAATTTAGTCTTTTATTTTTTATATTTGCATATAATCTGGAAATTTTCAAAATAAAAGCGGCTTTTTTTCTTTTTTTTATTATATTGTGATATGGAGCGCCATATGATTCAGGAAATAACAATAAGAAATTTTCTTTCAATAAGGGAAGAAGTAAGGTTAAGCTTCGAAGCTACGGGCGATTCTTTTGCCGAGGATTGTCAAGTTGTTGCTATAAATGACCATGTCCGATTGCTACGGTTTATGGTGCTATACGGCTATAATGCTGCGGGCAAGTCGAATATATTGAGCGCACTCAAGTTTTTAAGGTGGTTCTGGTTCCATAAGTCGGCCAATCCCGATGAAGGTACATTGGTGATTCCCTTTAAGATGGATGTTCATTCTAGAAATAAACCTTCCGAATTTGAATTGATTTTCTTTGTTGATGGGGTGAAATATTGGTATCAGTTGGAACTTGATATGAATCAAGTTCTCCAGGAACGTTTGTATTTTTACAAAAGTGTACAGCCTACGAAATTGTTTGAAAGAACACTAGAAGGCAATCAGTCGAAAATCTGGTTTGCTCCCAAGGTTATAAAATTGAGCAGTGTGGCGAAAGAGCAAATATCGCTAAATTGTTTGAAAAACATGTCTTTCTTTGCGGCAAAAACACAAGTAAATGTTGAAATTCCTTCTATTGACGCCGTCATTGATTATTTCAAACGGAATATCATGCAAGTTGTCGAGCCTACAACGAACTTGATGTCTTATGCGAAAAATAGGAGCTTTGAGAATCCCGCGTTGATTCCATATCTTCTTGAGTTTTTGAAGAATGCCGATTTTAATATATCCGATATTAGGATTGAAAAAAATCCATATTTAGCAAAAGATGCCGAGCAACTGTTGAAAGGAAAGTTAATCGGAGAAGATTTTGCCTTTGATGCTCTTAACGCTTTATTCTCACATACTGTAGAGCTTGGAGATAAACACGGAATGTATCATTTTGATGAAAGTGGCGAATCTAGGGGAACTTTAAGAACCTTTGGTGTGGAATCGGCTATATTTGAAGCGATGAAAAAGAACTGCGTGCTCCCGATAGATGAAATAGAAAACTCGCTGCATCCGAGATTGCTGGAAACGATTTTGTTCAAGTACTTGGAAACAAAATCGGCCTCGCAACTTTTGGTTACAACCCATAACGATGGCTTGTTGGATTTGACGGATGACTTGTTGAGAAAAGATTCAATAGTGTTTGTTGAAAAGAATAAAGCAGCTTGTTCGTCTGTTTACAGATTGACAGACTTCAGAGGGCTGAATAGATTGTCTTCAATAAGGTCTGCTTATAGAAACAAAAGATTTGGTGCGACGCAATTTGGAAATACATGAAGCAGATAAAGAAAAATACTCAAGTTCACTATTTCCCCAAACAAGAAATTGTTGCGGATTCTGTAGAGCTGGGTTCATTGGAACTTCGGCCCTCATTCCCATTTATTGTAAGTGGCGGACGGAATACGGAACGATACTATTTTAAACATGTCTCAAAAATCACAGATTATAAGTTTAATGTCCGGCCGGAATATTTCGGTGACGAATCTAGCTATGTAGATGTTTTTCCTGAAAGAATCAAAAAAATTTTGGCTGAGGATGCCGATGCTAAAATATTTTGCGTGTTCGATTGGGACACTGTTTATGGCAATGCTGAAAATCTACGGAAACACCGAAAGATGGAACGGGATTTGAAGGAATATATAGATTGTAAGCAAGTCGTTCTGTGCCCGAGCATGCCTAGTATAGAATACTGGTTCTTGCTACATTTTGAGAACCGAACTGAATTGATGAAAAATTACGGTAAAGTAAATAATTATCTAAGCCCCTACCTGAAACCTTTGCTGAAAGAAAGGCTTAATGAGTCGTTACCATCCATCGGAACTTTTTTGAAGCGTGAAAAACACCTTAAAGGTTCCGAGTGGGTTGAAATACTCTGTGACAATCGAAGGCTAGAAACTGCGATAGACAATTCTAAACGGAATATTGCAAAAGCATTGATGCAAAATGAATTAGATAAGCATTCCTATTCATACGTCTATCTTGCGTTCAATAACGCATAAACAATTGAATCTTGAGCTAACGAGATGATGTCAAAGGATTCGTCAAAATTGATTTTTTGACATTGCTCGTAGAGTTGATGGTAGAGCTTCTCAACCGAAGCTACCAAAGGAGATTCCAAAATGGCGCAATCAAAATTCATAGATGAGCCGATTGAGGGGTCCGCTTCGGCGAAGAACATCACCATCCGAATGCAGCTCGACGACCTGAACGGCATCAAGAAAATGGCGAAGGCCGCGGGCATGCCTTACCAGACGCTCATCAATTCCATCATCCACCGTTACGTGACGGGCGGCATCGTGTTCAAGGTCGCGGTGTAAAAAAATAAAATTTTTTGAGAATTCGCTCATTTTTTAGAAATATTGCGCACTGTTGGCGATTTTCACAAAATAAGTGTCGAAAAATGTTGTATTTCGTTACTTTTACGTGTGGAAAAATGTATATTTATGTAGAAAATATGTGTGGAAAAATGTAATATGCGGCGAATTGCTCTAAAAAAACTGCTTGAATGGAAAAGAAGCGCAAATCGTAAGCCCTTAATAGTGAACGGGGCTCGCCAGGTCGGGAAAACCTGGCTTTTGCGTGAATTTGCCAAGACCGCATATAAAAAGGAAGCCTACATTGTTTGCAGAAAGAACGATTTGGTCAAACAGGTGTTTGCCCGGGACTTCGACATTGGCCGAATCTTGCGTGATTTGAGAGCCTTGAGCAAGGTGGATATTACTCCTGACGACACGCTGATTATATTAGACGAGGTCCAGGATATTCCCGAGGCTATCGAGGCCTTGAAATACTTTTACGAACAGGCTCCAGAATACCATATTGCCGTAGCGGGATCACTGCTCGGAATATCGCTCCACCAGGACGTTTCGTTCCCCGTCGGCAAAGTCGACGAATTGAACGTTTTCCCGATGGACTTTATGGAATTTCTTGATGCCGTAGGCGAGCAACAGTCGTTGGCGTTATTGGAAAAAAGGGACTTTGACGGAATAGCACCGCTGCATGAGAAATTTATTGACTTGCTTAGGCAATATTATTTTGTGGGCGGGATGCCCGAAGCGGTCAAGCTGTATGCCGAAACGGGCGCTTTGCAAGGAGTACGTGAAATACAGAAAAGTATCTTGCATGGGTACGAGCAGGATTTTTCTGAACACGCCCCCAAAGACCAAGTCGCAAAAATAAAGCTCGTATGGAAAAGCATTCCCTCGCAGTTATTCAAGGAAAACAAGAAGTTTATTTACGGAGCACTCCGTAAGGGGGCTCGTGCAACACAATATGAAGAGGCTATCGAATGGCTGGTCGATTCCGGCCTGTTGTACAAGGTGCCTCGTGTGTCCAGGCCAGCCTTGCCGCTAAGCATATACGAAGAACTTAACATTTTCAAACTGTATACGCTGGACGTGGGACTGCTAGGCGCAATGGCGAATACGGATTCTTCGCAAATTCTAATTAAGAGCGACTTGGTTGCAGAATTCAATGGCGGACTTGCAGAACAATTTATTTTGCAGCAAATGAAAAGCAAGCAAATTAATCCGATTTACTATCATTCAACGGATGATTCGAGGTTAGAATTGGATTTCGTAATACAGACGGATGGCAAACTTTTACCCATCGAAGTCAAGTCGGGCGAATCAGTGCGTTCAAACTCGCTTTCAATGCTACTGCAAAAAACACCCGGACTCAGGGCAGTCCGTTATTCGCTGCGCCCCTATAAGGAACAGGAAGCCCTCGTCAATATTCCGCTTTATGCGGTGTAGGTTTAATTATACCGAATTCGGTACAATTTTAAGGGGTCGAAATCGACCCTCTTTACACCGTATCCATAAACGTGCGCTGGATCTTGTTGAATACGACAATGCCGAGTGCAAGGATAAATGCGGCGAAGCTGGCGGTATAGCCGAGGGCAGCCCAGCTGAATTCGCCCACGCCGAGCATGCCGAACTTGAACGTCTCCATGATGCTGGTGAGCGGGTTCGCCTGCATGAGCATCTTGAGGCGCAGGTCTTCGATGGTGCTGAGCGGGTAAATCACCGGCGTGGCGTACATCCAAAGTTGTACGATAAAGCTGAGCAAAAAAGTGAGGTCGCGGTACTTGGTGGTGAGGCTGCTGAACAGCACGCCGAATCCGAGGGCGAGCGCGGCGATGAGCAGTATGAGCACCGGAGTCAGGAGCAAGTAAATGTTCGGGTGTACCGGGGCGTCGGTGAATATCGTGTAGTACGCGAATACCAGGAAAAATAGCCCCATTTGGATGCTGAGTCGCACCAGGTTGCTTGTGACTGTCGCGAGCGGCACGACGAGGCGCGGAAAATACACCTTGCCGAACATATTTGCGTTTTCGGTGAATGTTTTGCTTGTCTGGTTCAGGCATTCCGAAAAGTAGGTCCAGAGGCAAATCCCTGCGAGATAGAATAGCGGTTGCGGCAAACCGTCCGTTGATATTTTCGCGATACCGCCGAACACGACCATGAACATGATGGTGGTCATGATGGGCTGGATAAAGAACCACAGTGGTCCAAGGATTGTTTGTTTGTACCAGGTGACGATATCGCGCTTTACGAACATGCGGTACAAATCGCGGTATTGCCAAAGTTCCTTGAAGTCTACTTCCAGGAGGCTTGCTTTAGGCTTGATGACTGTGGTCCATTCGCTAGTTTGTGTCGCTGGTTCTTGGGACATTTTCTGCTATTGAGGTTCTCGGTTAGGTATGTTTGTAATATAGATTAAAAGCTGTCTTGTAGCGAACCTATGTGGAAAATGTGGCTGAATTTTAATCGGGTGAGATACCATTTGATACCTTTATAGGATATTTGAAGTTCCTTTGGCAAATTTGCACTATTCAAATCCTTGCTAACGGCAATTTTTCCCTGTTTGCGCCTCATGCTTGACCAAAGCCTCGTAAACGAGTCTTTTAGTTGTACCAAAGTCTATGTTTTGTAGTTTCGCTCCTTTTGCCAACGTACGGAAAATTTTTGATGAGGCGTCGACTGCCTTTGTGTAGCCGTTTAACGCATCGCGAGTTTTGCGGTATGCTGCTTCCTGCTCTAAACCCATACTGTTCCACAGATGCGCATATCCAATTGCTCTTGCTAAAAGGTCTGTGTAGTTACGTACGAAATTGCCTGCAAATTTCTTCAGGTCTGTAAATTCCTCGGGAATCATAGACACAATGCTGTCGGGGAAGGCCATAGTTTCGATATCAAAATTTTCCATCAGGAAACCCGGCGTTAGTCCATGGAAAAGTTTGTGTACTTTGAGGAATTCTTCGCCTTTCATTTTCACTTTGAATCCGTTCTCGAAGGTGATGACGATGCCTTCCTTGTTTGCAGGGAGTCCTGAGACGAATTTTCGTGCATCTTCCAGATTCGTAACATCTACGCGCTGGGGTGAATCGATTCCCCACTCGAGTGCAGTTTGCTCTACGTAATCAAAAGACATTTCATTTCCAGTTGCGTTGTCGATAATTCCAAGGAGCGTACACCCTTCGTAATCATACTTGATAGGGTGCAGGAATATGTTGGCAATGGTTTCAAACATATAGGTGAAATTTGGCTCAAATTTTTCCAATATACCTTTGCTTTGCATCCATTTCTGGGACCATTCCGCATGCTCCGATTGAATGGCTCCCGATGATGTAATCATGGGTTCTCCATTGACTAGCCCTGCGATACATAGGGACCCGTCTAATTTTTCTGTCGCGACAAAGTTGCCAAGCGTATTTTGCAATTTGTCGCCTTTGAAATTTTGTGGGAAACCCATTCCCTCGGTAACCGAGGCTCGATAAATTGAGGTAAACGTGTTGTCGTATTGCACGAGCTCATTGAAATTGAAAAACTTGTCCCACGGGCGCAAAACGCACTTGCCGCTATAAATTTCAAACACATGACCGCGTGCGTGCATCGTGACGTGATTCCATGTGCCGGAATATATGGCATGCGCAGTGTACTTGAATTTAACATACTTGCGGTCGGGCGAATAAAGTGCTGAAACTTCGCCCCGCTCTGCCGCAGCGAAGTATTCGTCTAGAGAAGGTAGTGTGTTCATATCTTTTTTACCCCTTCAGCAGGTAATCGTTGTTGATGACCTTCATGGACAGCGCTCCTTACTGTTTTTCGCTTGTGACTAGCGTCTGGCACATTTCATAGAAGTCGTCATTTACGACATATGCCCTGATGAAATCATGGATGCTACGATGATTAATCTCTATTCGCACCATAGGGTAATATCGCTTGAAACTTTCCGGGTTGTCTCTGATGTCGTCAAAAATATGTTGCCATTCAAAATCCATCAATTTGAGTGCACGATTTTGTTTTTCTAGATAGCGACACCGGTCCTCGTAATCGCCTTTAAAAAGTTTCGCAAATTGCGGCTCATCTATGGTTGTCTTGTAAAATTCTGTCGTTATTTTTAGAGAGTTCAAAAGCTTTGGCGAAACAGAATAGCCCTTTTGGAAGAATATGAAATATTCTGTACGGCTTACATCATATTTCTTCTTTTCCTCAGCAAATTTTTTGTTGAATTCGTCATGGAAGTCGTTCAGTTTGGCGAAAATGTCCATTTCTCCGTCTTGCTGCTTTTGTTCTTTGTCTTTAAGATAGTTGTCAATGATGCCCTTGACATCGCATTTGTCGCCAAGCGATTCAACAAGTTGTGCCGTCAGTTCTTCCAAGGGAATGTATCGTGCGACACTGCGGTTTCGTGCCCCCATAAACAGAATGCTTGCAAATTGCTTTTCGACGCACATCGTCTCGTCAGAATTCTCATCTACTTTCAGGCAGTCGCGCATATCTTTTTCTGGCAAATAGATATTTGTAGCAAGGATAGTTTTGATGAAGGTTTGGAAAGGGTTTTCGCCATTTTCTCGAGGTTTCTTTTTCTTGGAATCCATTTCCAGGAACGCCGAACAAACCTTGGCAATGGGCACGTCATACGAAAGAATTTGTTGTATGCTGTTTGCAAAACCGATTGTGCCTAGATATGAGTCGTTTATTTTTTCTTTGACGAATAGGTATTGTTCTTCGTCGGAAAAGTGCTCTGCGACGAATTTATAGTATCGTTTGTCCTTAGCTCCCAAATATGTTACGGCGAAAGCATCGAGCATTTGACACGGCTCAATGGGTAGCTGGCGGACCCTTTTGTAGAGGTCTTCCATGCGGCAACGCAGAGGCATACCGATCTTTTCTTTCAGGATTTTATTAGCCTTTTCTATGGCGCATTCGCATTGGCCATAGGTAATATCGCTGCTGCAAATCGTCTCGCCATTCAACCGGCTGTCCAAAAGACAACCGATGACAAGGAGCGCCGTGTGGTATGGTTCTCCTTGCGTTTTGCTTCCCCAAAAATATTGTACGTTCTTGACATACGGATTTTTAAAATCGACGATTCCCTCTTGCGCAAGTATATACATCAATGGGTCGCTATAGTTTTCTTCTTGCCTAGGTGTGTCGATTTTGCGGGGCAAAAAGAAGTCCTCGGCTGTCGCCATAAAGATTGCGTCACCTTTGGCAAGCCAGCCAGTTTCGCGATGATGTTCTCGTTCCGTGCTCGATGTTGCCGCGAAATATTTTTGACCGAATTTTTCAAATTCTCGAATTTCGACTAACCCCATCTTATCTACAAGTACAAGGGTTTCCTCGTAGGCCTTTTCCCACTGGATGGGATCAACCTTGTTAGATGCGAGAAGGAAAATGAATACACCCATATTTACTCCTTTTTTTTGAATTGTGTTACTGAGGTCTTTGTTGAAATATATATATTCAAAATAAAAAATACTACACCAATTGCTTTTATTAAAATTTTAATGTATATTATAGGTGTAGTAAAATGCTTATATTCAAGCCTATTCTAAATAGTTTCGGAAATGTCGTCGGATTGCTTGTCGAACAAACCGTTTCGATTCTAGAAATTGTAGATTATCACGAGTAGGAGCGTTTATGCAGGTATACAGATGTGATGAATTGGCTGTGGTGACGCCACCTGGGCGGCATCTTGCTGAAAAACTTGAAGAAATGGGCCTCGATGCAAACGACTTGGCCGCGCGCATGGGTTATACGCCCAAAGCGGTGAACGATATTTTGCAGGGTAATTGCCGCGTTACGCCGGAAGTTGCCATTGCGTTAGAAATGGTTACGGAAATTCCGGCGTCATTTTGGTTGCGCAGTCAGATTGCTTATGACGAATTTCTCTCTCGCGAGAGAATCAAGGCTTCGCTGACGGATCAGTCCCTTTGGAAAAAGTCCTTCCCTGATGAGGTTAATGTCCGCGAATGGGTGCAAGAAAAAAAGGACGAAAGCAAATCTTTAATGCCCTTGCTGAAATTCTTTGCTGTGGCGTCTCCGAAGGCGTGGGACGGATACTACAAGAATGCCCGGTTGAAGGTGGCGTTCAGCATTTCGCTGGCCGATGTCAAGGACCCTTATGCGACTTCGGCGTGGATTCGCCGTGGCGAGATTCTCTCGGACCGCGACCCGATGGAAAAACAGGAGCAGATTCCCGTCCGCAAGCGACTGAAGGCGGCCCTCCCCGAAATCATCGCTTTTGCCGTGGCAAACAAGACGTTGCCGAAGCGTGAAAAGAAAATCACTTATTGGACTCCCGAGCCGGAGGTGGTCGACGACTGTATGACGGGCTTGCAGGAAATCTGCCGCAAAATCGGAATCCGCGTACTTTTCGTGCAGAACTTCAAAAGCGCCCCGGTTTACGGTATGTACCGCTGGTACAAGGATGTCCCGCTCATTCAACTTCACGACCGCTTCAAGAAGCGCGAAACGATGTGGTTCACGTTCTTCCACGAGCTTGCGCACGTGCTGTACCACGGCAAGAAGGGAATTTGTCTGCAAAACATCGAAATCACGCATAACTATCCCGAAAAAGAAGACGAAGCGAACTGCTTCGCGCAGAAATGCATGGCGGATGCGGGTTTCGACGTATAGACTGCCGATTTGCGAAATGTTGCGGCTAAAGACGTTGCCTAGAACGTCTTTTCTCTTACCACATATTGCGGTGATTGGTTGATGCTGATGTAGATGCGGCCCACGTATTCGCCAATGAGCCCGAGCAAGAACATAATCATACCGCCAATAAAGAGGAGCGTGGCGAGCAGGCTAGTGTATCCGACGGGAACTGCCGGGAACATCAATTTTTTATAAATGACAAAAATGCCTGCGGCAAATCCAATCAACGCACAAAATAATCCGATGTAGGTCGCTGCACGGAGCGGTTTGACTGAGAATGCGGTAAAACCGTTAATCCAGAGCCCGATAAGGCCTGCGATTGTGTAACCGGACTTGCCTTCGAGGCGACGGCGGTGCTGCACTTCGACGTTGCCCAGGTTCTTGGTCGCTCGGAAGACGAGACCGCTAATGTATGCAAACGAATTGGGGTAGCGCACGATTTCATCGACGATGAACTTGCGCATGATGAAGAAACTCGTGGTGCGGAGTGTCTTGGGCTGACCGATGATGGCTTCGGCCATTTTTTTGTTGACCCAGGTGCCGAGGCGTCGGAATAGGTGCTGCTTTGAATGCTTGTAGTAGCCATAGACTACATCGTAGCCTTCTTCGAGTTTGTCTACAAGCTTGAATGTTTCGCTTGCGGGAGTCTGGCCGTCGTCATCGAGGCTGATGATGTAATCGCCCGTAGCTTGTCCGTAACCCGCCATCAGTGCACTGTGCTGGCCGAAATTTTTCGCGAGGCAGATTCCCTTGATGTGTGGATCTGTTGCGGCAAGGTTCTTGATGACTTGCCAAACGTTGTCGGGGCTGCAATCGTTCACGAGGACGATTTCGTAATAGAACGGTTTGCCGTCGGAGCTTGGACCCGTGGCGTTACGTGCAGTTATAGTATCGTGGATTTCTTGCACCACGGTTTCGATGGTGTTTGCGCTGCGGTAACAGGGGATTACAAAAGAGAGTTTCATTTAGAACCTTTGCTGAACGGATTCCCACTTGTTTGTTTGTGCCGACTTCGCCGCGGCCTGCATCATGGCAAGGCCTTCGAGGGAGGTGCGGATGCCGCAAACGTACTGGCTTGTAAAGCGGCCCGTGGCGAAATATTGTCCGAGGCAGTCGGCGATATCTTGGTAGTAATTCGCGAATGCTTCGATGAAACCGGCGGGGTGGCCGGCCTTGAAGCGGTTGTAACGCTGCTGGTTTGCAATTTTCACGTCGCCGGTGCGGTCGCGGAGGCTCACGTTGCCGCGCAGGTCGCTGGTCTTGAGCGTTTCGGGTTCCAGCTGGAACCATTCGGCGCTGCCTTCGCTGCCGAATATGCGGATGCGAAGTCCGTTGCGGTTACCGAGCGCAGTCTTGCTGAACCAGATTTGCGCACGCACGTTGTTCGTGTACTGTACGAGCGCGCCCACGTTATCCACGATTTGCGGGAAGAGCCCGAAGGTGGTCTGGTCGGCGACGATATGTTCGGGGCGTTCTCCCGTCAAGAAGTAAATCATGTTGTGCAGGTGGCTCCCGAGGTCCAATGAAATCTTCGGGATGATGGTGTCCTTGAGACGCCAGGCTTGCGGTTTGGGAGGTTCGTTATGTGCGCCAAGGCGCATGAAGCCTTCTTGCGGCATTTCCACTTGCACTTGCTGGATTTTGCCGAGCTTGCCGTCGGCGATGAACTGCTTGAGTTCGCGCACCATCGGGTAACCGGTGTAGTTGTAGGTGGTGCAGAAGAATCCTTTGGTTTCGGCGACGACTTTTGCGATGGCTTCGCCTTCGGCCACGCTGGTGGCAAGCGACTTTTCGCAAATCACGGGGAACCCGGCCCTGAGCGCGTCAATGACGATATCCTTGTGCAGGTCTGTCGGCGCGAGCACTATGACGGCGTCGAGTTTGCCCTTTTCGGCCTCAAGGAGTTCTTGGTAGTTGGCGTAGGTGCGTTCCGGGGTCACGCCCCAGGCTTCGGCTGTTTGCCGGTTCGTTTCGGCGTGGGTGCTGAATGCTCCAGCCACGAGTTCGAAATGTCCGTCCATCTGGCTTGCCGCTTTGTGGACTTCTCCGATGGCCGAATTGATGCCGCCCCCGATAAATGCAATTTGATAAGGTTCCTTCTTCATGTTTTTGAATATAGGATATTAGATGGCGAATCGGAGTCCGCCATGACGATTTCTCCCGTCATTTCGAGCTAGATATGGAATTTTTGTGATGTCAATCAACCACGATTTTTGCGAGGTCAGTCATGCGGGCGGTTTTATCTTGCATTTCGGCAAGCGTCGCGAACTTGAAAAATACGATTCCGGCTTTGTATGTAAGTTTGTCTGTGATGACTTCGCCAGGTTTGTACCACAGGAATTTCTCGACGATGTTCTCCTGGATTTCGGGGGCGAAAGTGACATCACGGACGATGCCTTCGCATGCGTCGCCCGTTGCGGTCTGTTCGCCGGCCTGGCAATCAGCCATGATGCAGTGGCGTAGCCAAAAGCCTTGCGTGGGTTCGTCGGCAATGCCGGAAATGTCCATGCCCGTTTCTGCCATGACGATGAATTTCGGGTAGTCGATGCCGGTTGCGTACTTCACGAACTTGATGTACAAATCTCCCGGCGGGCGGCGACAAATTTCGATGATGACGGGAGTTCCGTCTGCTTTTTCGATGTACTGGATATGCAGAATGCCGTCGACCAAGTGGAGTTCTTGCGCGATGCGTTCGCTGTAATCGCGAAGTTTGGCGAGAGTCGCTGCGTCCGATGTGCTGGGCGTGTTCGCTCCGCTGACCAGGTATTTGTTGAGATAGTATTGCTCGTTGTCGGCGAAAGCGAATGCAACCTTGCCCTTCACGAGCATGGCAGAAAATCCGTGATTTGTGCCTTCGACAAATTCTTCGACGACGACGTGGTCTTGCCGTGTGCGGCTGCAAGCGTCCCTGTAAGCTTCGCGGGCTTCTTCGGCGTTTGCCGCGCGGTGGATACCTTTGCCGCCCGTCAAATCGACCGGCTTCACGATAATCGGGAAGGTGAGTTGCGCGATGGCGGTTTCAAAGTCTGCACAACCCTTGCTTGCAATTTCATCTTGATCTGCCACAAAATCCTTGCCCGCAACTTTAACTGTAATCGCTCGCGGCGTCGGGATGCCGAGCCTTGCGGCGAGTGCGCGGTATTTGTCCTTGTGGTGAATTTCGAGGCTTGTCGTGTAGGAATCGTGTCCGGGAAGTCCGAGTTTTTCGCAAACATAGACTGTCGAAAGCAAAGCAAAATCGTTACAGCCGGAACAAACTGCCTGCACACCCTCGGCCCGCGCCAATTCGAGCATCGCTTCTTTGTCGCTAAAATCTGCAAACACCGTCTTGTCGGCATGTGGGTGGCCGAGGCCATCGCGGTTGTTGCCCGTGGTAATCACGTACCAGCCCAGTTTCTTTGCGGCCTCGATCAGCGGGATTTCGGCGTGGCTGCCACCCAGGAGGAGAAGTTTTTTGGGAGGATAAAAAAAGAGTTTAAAGTTTTCTGTTTTTTGGTTTTCTATGGCGTAAGAACAGTTTTGACATGGAGGCTTCAAAACGGACATTTCTAATGAACAGTTGATGGATTTGTAGTTTGGATTGTCAGATTCCACTTGGGCGAAAATTTTTCTTTCGCAACAAGAAAATTCACTTTTTAAAGCGTCCTTTTGCAGAACTGTTTTTGCTGAAGAATGGTTTAGCGGTGGTATTCGTTTTTGTGATGCTTGGGGATTAAACCAGCTTTTCATAGAATCTGTGACTATGCATCTTGTGTACTTATGGGCAAAGGACATTAACTTTAAAGCTTCTTCAAGGGTTTTATTGACTTGTTTGGTTTTAGATTTGTTTGTTTGTTCGTCTGCATCGTAGCCGCTTAATGCGTAATAAAACTTTTGATGATTTGTTTTTATGCTTGTAATGGCGACGCATTTCCTTTGAATGAAATTTTGAATAAAAGAATTCAAGACGTTGGAATGTGTCAAATCGTCGATAAACTTGTCAAGTCTTTTTTTTAAGGGAATGCTATTTGTAAATAATATTTCGCTGTCTTGAAATGCTAGAAATTCGTTTACACGCCTAATACATCTGTATGTATATTTAGAGTCTCTTGGTGTGATAAAAGGGTATATGTCGCGAGCGACTTCCCTGCGGGAGTAGTGTTTTATGAGATCAAAGTTATATACATCAATAGCCTCCCCAAAATGAAGATATAGCTCTTTGATGAGATCTAGAAAATTATATATTTCGGATTCTGAAAAATCCCAATGGATTTTGTCAAGATTGTCTGGAATAGGTTTTTTGGGTAAAGACCTGTATAAAATGTCTTTGATAAAAGCGTATGAATAGGAAATGAAATAAAGAAGCCGATATGTGGAATCGTGTGTATCGTCTTTTGCGTAGAATTTATCTAAAGACCGGAATTGAATTGCCAAAAAACATGCTTCTATGGATTCATTGAAATTTTCGATAAAGAATCTTCTTTTAATAAATTCCCTTATTTCACTATATTCACTCATTACGCAACCTTTTTACGTCACTTCCCGAAGAATTCCTTCACTTTGCTACACACAAATTCCAAGTCGGCAGGCTTAAGCCCGTAGAACATGGGCAGGCGCAGCAGGCGGTCGCTTTCCTTGGTGGTGTAGCGGTCTTCGCCGTTGAAACGCCCGAAGCGTTTGCCTGCGGGGGCGCTGTGCAGTGGCACGTAGTGGAACACGGCCAATATGCCGTTTTTCACGAGGTGCGCGATGAGAGCGGTTCGCGTTTTTAAATCCGCGACCTTCAAGTAGAACATGTGGGCGTTGTGTACGCATTCCGCCGGGATGTACGGGAGTTGCAAATCGCCCGCGTCTTCGAGCAACCGCAATCGTTCTCGGTAAGCGTTCCAACTCGCCATGCGGTTGTCGTAAATTTTCTGCGCGTTCTCGAGCTCGGCGTAAAGGTAAGCGGCGTTCAATTCACTCGGTAGGTAACTGGAGCCGAGTTCCACCCATGTGTATTTATCGACTTCGCCCCTGTGGAACTGCACGCGGTTCGTGCCTTTTTCGCGGATGATTTCGGCATGGTCGGCGTATTTCTTGTCGGCGATGAGGATGGCGCCGCCTTCGCCCATGCTATAGTTCTTTGTTTCGTGGAAACTGTAACAACCGAAGTCGCCAAGCGCACCGAGACTTTTGCCTTTGTAGGTGGACATCATCCCTTGTGCAGAATCTTCGATGACAAACAAGTTGTGCTTGCGGGCGATTTCGTTGATGGTATCCATCTCGCAGGCGACTCCGGCGTAATGTACGGGCACGATGGCGCGTGTCTTTTCGGTGATGGCGTCTTCAATCAACTTCTCGTCGATGTTCATCGTGTCGGGGCGGATGTCGACGAACACGCATTTGGCACCGCGCATGGCGAACGCATCGGCGGTAGAGACGAACGTGAACGACGGCATGATGACTTCGTCGCCGGGCTGTATGCCACAGAGCAGCGCCGACATTTCGAGTGCATGCGTACAGCTTGTGGTGAGGAGCGCGCGGGCGACTCCCGTTTTGTTTTCCAGCCAAGCATGGCATTTCTGGTTGAATTGCCCATCGCCGCAAATACGACCGCTTTCAACGGCTTGCTTGACATAATCAATTTCTGGCCCAACGAAGGGCGGCTGATTAAAAGGAATTTTCATTGCTCACATCCCTAAAAGTTTACGATGGGAAATATATATTTTCCGGGCACGGAAAAAAGTGCGCAAAAATACATGGCGAATGTTTGTACCGAGTTTTTGGCTCGGGAAAATTTACTCCGCTTGGCCGGGGGATGTTATTGCTGTTGCTGTGTTGCTCAGCTTGCTGAAATTCGGGGTCAGCGCATTCATGCAGTTGCCCACGTCATCGGATGATGCCCAGTACTTGATGTCGTGCGATCCGGCTTCCAGAAAATGATTGATGAACCATTTTTTGCCTTTTGAACATTCGTTCAGGCTGATGGTGGCTTCGGCGGTCCAGTTGTATGTTGTCTGGGCGGCGTCGTAGGTGAAGTTCGATGTGCTTGCTTTTCCGGTTGCGTTGCCGGCTGGCGACTTGTACCCGATAGATTGCCAACTGCCCGCTTTGACGTGCTCGGAAACGTAAGTGTCTTGCATCTTGATGTAGGTGCCTGCGGCTAGGGCGATTTCGGCGGCTTTGGATTTGTCGAACAGACCGAATAGCTTTGGAACGGCGATGGCTGCGAGAACGCCCAAGATGAGGACGGTGACCATTAACTCCAGAATGGAAAAACCTTGCTTTTTCATAATTTTTCCTTGCCGACATTTTTTTTCGCTGTAAGAGAAAAATACGATTTTCGGCGCGTATCCACCTAAAAATAAGATATTTGCGGCTGGAAATGACTAAAAAAAGGAAATTTTATGAAAAAAAGCCCGATTTTTGCCTTGTTTCTTGTTTTTGAACGCTTGAAATTTGTTTCTCGAGCTTTTTATCCGATTTTATATAATTTAATTCTATGAAGCGGAGCAAGTTGAGCATTCTGTACTTTATTCTTCCGGCGCTGGTGGCGTCGTTTTTTGGGTACATGGCATGCCGGGTTTACGCTTCTCCGTTGCTGCATGGAATACTATCGGCGGATGTTTTCTTTTTGATGGTTCTGCTGATGTTGCCACGGCGACATTTTTTGTACAAATTGCCTTTTGCGGTGCTGGTTTGCTTTTTGGCCGTTATCGCAAATTCGGTAGACGCATATGCGACTATGGCCTTGTACTTGCTGATGATACTGGTGACGGCAGTTGTTCCGCGAAGGCGCTTGTTCCTAATTCTTGCTTATGAGTTCTTTGCGATTTTATTCGTGGTGGCGGATGCGGAAAATTTCTTCTTTTATTCCGTGCTTTTGACGCTCCCGGATGCGTGGGATCTTGCGAAGTTTTTCTGGTGGGGACCGCCTCTTTTTGTGGTTGTGCCGTCGCTGATTGTTGCGTTGGAACTTTTGTTTGCTCGCAAAATTTTATGGGGCGAACGCAGGGTAGAAATTTCGCACAGGCAAGGGTTCATCGCTGTCGTGATGGCGCTAATTGTGGGGTTTTGTATAAATGAATTCCGGCCACAGCAACCACTTATGGACTATGCGATGCAGAAATGGTTCCACCAGCTTTGTTCGCCGGAGATTGCCCGGCACAGCACGCTTTTGCAGGATGATATCAAGGCGCTGTATCCGGTTTGGGAGAAGGATCGTCCGGTTGTCGATGATTATTCGAAGCCTACGGTGATGATCCTCGTGGAAAGCTATGGCGTGAAAAAGTCAGTGGACCGTGCGAAGGCTTTATTTTCGCCGTTTGAATATTCCCACGCCCGGTTCCTGGGACTTTATCCGCGAAATGCGTCGCATACGCAGGGCGCGGAGTGGGAGGATTTCGGTACGCCGAGGGGGAAGGTCCGCGAGCAGCCCGTGCCGATGAAGTTCAGGGAGAATCACTTGCAGACTTGGTACGTGCACGGCTACGACAGCGAGTTCTACGAACGCGGCAAAAATTATGCCAAGTTCGGTTTCGACAGGATGCTGTTCAAGGAAGATTTCGAAAAAATGGGATTGCCGAGCTGCAGTAACGGGTTCGAGGGCATTTGCGACTCGGCGATGGTTTACTTTTTGGATTCGCTTTTGACGGATCCTGTTCCTAAGTTCGTTTACTGGACGACGTTGGATGCGCATCCGCTTTACGAATGGTCCGGCCTGTTCGAGAAGTCTTTTTACTGTAAGATTTTTTCGCTGTCCGATGTCGACTGCACTTACTTTACGTTGCAGGAAAACTCGTTGCGGATGATAGCGGACCTTGTGGCGAGGCATCCGGAATATCGGTTTGTCATCCGCGGCGACCACCGCCCGATGGTTTCCCTGGAGCAGTCGGACTTTGTCCAGTCGTTTTATTTCAGATGGGTTCCGCTGATTATCGTCAATTAGACCTTTATTTATAAAATTTGGGCTTTTGTATAATAAAAAATGTAAAAAGCTATATATACTTTCCCTATATGTTGCGAAATTACTTTTTTTTTATTAGATTCTAAATATATTAAACATATGGAGGGTCGATGAACCGCTTAATATCTTCTGCCATAAGTGCAGTATTTTTATCGGGACTTGTCTCGATGTCCTGGGCCGAGCGGCCTAGTGGAAACCCATCCTGTTCGTTTACAGGTGGTGCGTACTATTCGTCAACCAATACGCTTTATTTGGAATCGTTCAATGAAGCTGGTGCAAAAGTTGAAGTTGATAAGGCTGCTGCTTGTGTGGCAAACTCTTCTTTCAATGTCGTGATACAACGTAGTTCGGCGTTGACCTCTAAATCGACGCTGATACTGCCTCTTAAACAGTATCAATTGACTCAAGCTAGTTCAAATTGCATTACGATGTATGAACCAGTTTACATGGATTCTACAGAGGCGAGTGGTGCGTGGGGACTTTATACAAACCCCAAGAATTCAGGTGATCCTAATAAACCCATGCTTTTGGATGTTAATGTTGCAAAACAGGGGTGCGAAAGCCTTAAGGAAATAGAACTTACAGCCAAAGGCTTTGAAATTAGGAACGAGGCCGGTAGAGTGTTCATGGAGATTGACCATTGGGTTGATGATCATGTTCATAGTAATGGAAGTTTGTGGCATATGATGGGCCAATATGAACTTAAAACTTTGGATAAAGCATCTTTGGGCGATACTGTAGTTTATGGATATGCGGCTCATGATGCTTCTTATAGTGGTGGAAAAAATGTAACGGCTGGGCAGTTTGTCAAGATGGGTAC
>JAEEGI010008868.1_pt1 | contig 22144 bp, 18 predicted proteins | sample 8958751 | NCBI WGS metagenome assembly JAEEGI01 (sample SAMN16246545, study PRJNA631951) | gut metagenome | biome: gut microbiome; feature: rumen; material: KS-attached | host: Bos | place: Iran: Karaj | collected 2018-10 | reverse complement strand
CTGATACGATTCGTCTGGTGCGTATTGGTGATTACGATGTCTGCCCGTGTATCGGCAAGCATGTGAGAAGTACGTCGCAGATAGGCCGTTTTGAGATGCTGGGTACGAATTGGGACGAACATGAACGATCGTTCCGGGTCCGCTTCAAGATTGTATAAAAAAAAGAATCCCGCTCAATGGCGGGATTCTTTTTTGTGTCTTATTCTGTCGTGGCGATGCGCATGAAGACAGGATAGTGGTCGGAATAGCTTAACTCCTTTTTGTAATAAGATAACCCCTTGAGCTCCTTGTCGTGGAAGATGTAGTCGATGCGGACCTTCTTGTTGCCACGATAGGTGTACATGAATCCGCTGCCGCACTCCTTGAAACCATCGATTTTGTCGCCAAGCATGGTGTTGTAGACATAGGAATAGGGTACGTCGTTGAAGTCACCGCAGACAATGATGGGTGCTTTCGACTCCATCATATCCATCGCCAGCATGTTGGCCTGACCAGAACGGGCTATCATGCCTATCGTGTAACCACCGTAGATGGCATTGACGAGGCCGCTGCCCTGTACCTCAACACCATTCTTGGCCATTTTCGCAGCCTGATGCAGAGCACTGTTGATGCCCGTCGTCTCCATGTGGGCATTATAGATACGGTAGAATTTGTCGTTGAAGTTAATCTCCACCCACATGGCACTGTTGTTCGTCTGGTCGAAGTCGATGTTCTTCATGTTGACAATCGGATAGCGGCTATAGATGACCATATCGTTATTGCCGAAGGCGGAGTAGGGGAAGTAGTCCTTGTAGGACTCGGAGTTCTTTTTGTCGCCGCTGTAGTCATTATACTCCTGGAAGCAAACGACATCAACCTTCTGGCGTTTCATCTCTGAGAGGATGTCCAAAGCAATGAACCCCGTGGTCTCACCGGAGAAACGTGCGACATTATAGGTGGCGATCTTGATGCCTGGCTTCACATCGGCATTCTCGTCGATAGCCCCGAACTGAAAGAGGGTGCCGATGTAGGGAATACAGCAGAGCAGGGTGATGAAAGGCATGAGAGCCCAATGGAAACGCAGTCTGATAAGCCAGTAGACGAGAAAGATGACATTACCTGCAATGAGCAAGGGCAGTGCATAGACCAGCATGGCCCTGGCCGTATTGCCGGCTGGTGGTACTGTGCCGCCATAGAGTCCGACGAACGTGAATATCATCAACACGAAGGAGATGATGAGCATCATGAACGAAAAATATTTCTGTACGGCAAGTTTTCCCATATGGCTGATAGTGTTCTGTAGTTTGTGATTAAAATTCTTCTCCTAAGTATTTCTTGACGATCTCGATGAGGTTCTCTACCTTGAATGGCTTCGCCAAGAAGTCGTCACAACCAGCTTCTTTGGCCTTGCGGATATTCTCCTCGAAGGCATAGGCACTCAGGGCAATCACTGGCGTGTTGGAAACCTCCTTGATGATGCGTGTGGCATCAAGGCCGTTCATCGACGGCATGCGGATGTCCATGAGTATCAGGTCCGGCTTCTCGTCCTCGTTGATCGTGACAGCTTCGATGCCATTATGGGCCCGCATCAGTTTATAGCGCTTCTGCAGGACGATCTTCACCAATTCATAGTTATGGTCCTCGTCTTCTGCTACAAGAATCTTCTTCGCGTTCAGGTCATCGACGCGGCCACTGATACGAATGGTCGTCCGTACGCTGGATGTCGTGGTTGTCTTTCCCTGTTCCATGCCACCGATACTGCCTTCGAAGGGCAGGGTGAAAGTGAAGGTGGAACCCTTTCCGACCACTGATTCCACTTTTATCTCACCACCGAGCTTCTCGACGATGATCTTACATAACGGCAATCCCAATCCGTAGCCGTTCTGGCCCCTCTCCGCATCGCGGGAAACATAGGTCTCGAAGATATGCTCGAGATCCTCTTTGGCGATGCCGGTACCAGTATCCCTCACGAACATCTCGATAGACTGTCCGTCGTTGATAACCTTGTATCCATAGGCAATCTGCCCCTCAAGGGTATGCTTTAGGGCATTACTGATCAGGTTGGAGAAGACTTGTATGAGACGGTTGGCATCGGTATTCATCGTGACACCCATTGTAGGTTCTTTCCACTCCAGTTTCACAGTGTCTGGACAGCGGAACTTAAACAGGTTGCGGATGCTTGCTAACAGTTCGTTCAGGTCTGTTGGATTCTTCTTGACGACAATCTCACCTGACTCAACACGCGACAGGTCGAGAATTTCATTGACGAGGTTCAGCAGACGGTTGTTGTTGCTTTCAATGATTTCGTAGTATTTCAGACGCTCTTCCTGGGAGTCAGTCTCGACGATGACTCTCGAGAAACCCTCGATGGCGTTGAGAGGAGTGCGTATTTCATGGCTCATGTTGGCGAGGAAAAGTGACTTCATCTTGCTGGCTTTTTCAGCCTTTTGAGCCTTCTCCTCGTATTCCTTGAGTTTTTTGTTTGCAATCGCGAGCTGTTCGTTGGCTAATAGAAGCTTTCTGTTCGCGTCAGCAAATTTCTGTAATAGTATCTCTCTCTCGTCTTTATCCATTTCTGTAAAAAACTACACATAGACCCTGCAAAGGTACAAATAATTTTTGAAACAGCAATGAAATAAACGAATTATTTCAACTCCTTTTCGCTTTTTCCCATGCTCCGCTCTTCCCATGAGTCCTTAAATAGGCCATTCCGCGGAATACGTTAAAATTCATGAATATGAAATAGTAGGCTGTGTAAAGGAGCTTGTTCTTGTATCCATAGCGGTTCAAAAGCCATCCTGCCAACGCCATCAGATAGAAAAGAATCTGCAGGATGAGTATCACCGTATAGAAGTTGCCTGCTCCCATGACGACAAGGGCGATGTTTGCGAGCAGCAGCAGGACCATTGCAATGGGGGTGATACTCCAACGAAGCACACGATGGCTGACATATTGGAAGGTGACCAGCGGTTGATGGAAGGGGTTGAGCATGGATCGGAGCCACCAGATGCTCTGGAGTCCTCCGGCGGCTATACGGCGTTTGCGCTTCGATTCCTCAAAGATGTTGGCAGAACCGTATTCCTGAGCATAGGCGTCGGGAGTATAGGCAATGCGCTTTCCGGCCTGTACCACATACATTGACATCATGAAATCGTCGAGCAGGGCTTCATCAGGCACCTCACGGCAGAGCTTCGGATCCATAGCATATAGCTCGCCGGCAGCACCCATGGTAGAGTAGAGCTCGTTGTCCCAGCGCTTCAAAGTGCTCTCGTATTTCCAATAGAGTCCTTCGCCTTCGGCAGCCATCTCGCCTGCCTTTCTGGCAGCGACGCGTTTCTCGCCAGAGACGCAGCCCACGGTAGGGTCAGTGAATAGACGTGCAATCTCCCGCAGCGCACCAGCATTGATCATCGTATTGGCATCGGTAAAGGCAACATAGCGGGTCTTCAGCTCTCTCAGGCCGTGTTTCAAAGCGGCAGTCTTTCCTCTGCGCTCTGGACTGAACACGATATCAACTTCGGGATAGGCTTTCAGCAGTTCATTGGTGCGGTCGCTGCTGCCGTCGGTCACCCACATGATGCGCAGTTTGTCTTTCGGATAGTCCAGTGCCAGCGTGTTCTCCATCTTCTCTGCCACCACGTCTTCCTCGTTGTAGGCACAGATCATCAGGGTCATTGATGGCAACTCGTCGTCAGCCGGGAGTACGGCCTTTTGGGGACTTCCCCAGAAGAGCCGTTTCACCCGAATGATGATATAGAGTAGTATTCCGTAACCGATGTAGGTGTAGAACACGATGATCAACGATGCCCAGAACAGGATCTTCAGTGTCAGCATAGTTTCCTCTCTTAATTCTCAATTATCAGTCTCTTCCTTCATGTCGATGAACTGCTTGTCTTCATCATAGAATTCATACTGCAGGAAGGCTAATTTCTGGGAGGGAATCACACGGACGCCGAGTCCGTATTTCATTTGCCATTGCAACTTGAGGCTGAATACGCCCTTGTTGATGTAAGCTGCCACGTAGGGATGTACGTGGAGATAGAACTTGCGTATGCCGATCTTGTTGACCAGGTTGTCAATTTTGTTCTCCAAAGTATCCGTAAAGAGGATACTCGACTTGATGGTTCCTTTACCGAAACAGGTGGGGCAGGTTTCTTCAACGTTCACGCTCATGGCCGGACGTACCCTTTGGCGGGTAATCTGCATCAGGCCGAATTTCGAGAGCGGCAGGATGTTGTGCTTGGCACGATCCTTCTGCATGTTCTTGCACATCCGCTCGTAGAGCAACTGACGATCCTCGGGCAGTTTCATGTCGATGAAGTCGACGATGATGATGCCGCCCATGTCGCGCAGTCTCAGCTGGCGGGCGAGCTCGTCGGCGGCACCGAGGTTTGTCTCCAAAGCGTTTGCCTCCTGGCCGTTCTCCTTCTTGATGCGTGTGCCGCTGTTCACGTCGACCACATGCATGGCCTCCGTTGTCTCGATGATGAGGTAAGCACCGTGCTTGTAGTTGACGGTCTTGCCGAACCCGGATTTCAGCTGTTTGGTGACATTGAAATTGTCGAAGATAGGTACTGTGCCATTGTAGAGTTTGACAATTTCCTTTTTCTCTGGGGCGATGATCTCCAGATAGTTCTTGATCTCGTCGAAGATCTGAGCGTCGTTGATGTGGATGCCGTCGTAGGTGGGGTTGAAGAGGTCACGGAGCAATGCCACGGCCCTGCTTTCCTCCTCAAAGCAGAGCTTCGGGCGCTCGGTGGTCTTCTGTACCTTCGTGATGGTGTCTTCCCAGCGCTTGAGCAGCACTTTTAGCTCTGCATCGAGCTCAGCTGCGCGCTTACCCTCGGCCACCGTACGGACGATGACGCCGAAATTCTTCGGTTTGATACTCTGAATCAGCTGTTTCAGACGGCTACGCTCCTCGCTGCGCTTGATCTTCGTTGAGACAGAGACATTGTTTTCGAATGGCATCAATACCAGATAGCGCCCGGCGAAACTGAGCTCGCAGGTCAGTCGCGGGCCTTTGGTGTTGATGGGTTCCTTTACAATCTGGACGAGGATCTCCTGTCCGACCTTCAATGTGTTGGCAATGCTTCCGTCTTTCTTGAGTTCAGGCTGGATGTGTGCCTTCTGAATGGGGTAGAGCTTCTTGCGGTCGCTGACTACCTGTTTCAGGTATTTCTCATAGGAACAAAACTGACTTCCCAAGTCAAGATAGTGCAGAAAGGCTACGCGTTCAGCGCCGACATCAACGAAGCAGGCATTCAAGCCGGGCATCAGTTTCTTAACCTTTGCCACATAGATGTTACCCACCGAGAACGACACCGTGCGCTGCTCTTGCTGGTATTCCACCAGCTCCTTGTCTTCAAGCAGAGCTATCGAGATGTCTTTCGGCTGAACATCAATAATTACTTCACTTGTCATTACCGTAAACTGTAAACTATAAACTGTAAACTATAATACTTGGTTGTCTTAAAAATTCGAAAGGGTGTGTTGCTATCCCTTGGGATTAGCACACACACTCCTTTCATTTCCTTTCAACTCACGCAGCAAGCGATTACTTGCTCTTGTGACGATTCTTGCGCAGTCTCTTCTTACGCTTGTGAGTAGCCATCTTGTGGCCCTTCTTCTTTTTTCCGTTTGGCATAATTGTTTGTTATTAAAATTAATTCTTACGAGTATTCCTCTGTGCTTACATCATCTTTTCGATGAAGCTCTTTGCCGGCTTGAATGAGGGGATGTCACGGGCATCAATCAGAAGCGTCGTGTTCTTTGAGATGTTACGAGCCGTCTTCTTGGCGCGGTGCTTCACTCCGAAGGTACCGAAGCCGCGAAGAAAAACATTCTCCTTGTTCTCAGCCAGACTGATGCGGATGGTCTCCATGAAAGCCTCAACGGTCGTGGCCACATCTTTCTTGGCGACCCCCGTCTGCTCGGCGATTTGGTTGATGATCTCTGCCTTTGTCATGTCGTTTTCTTATATATATTAATAATGTGTAAATATGAAATTCTCGATTTCGGACTGCAAAGTTACTGTTTTTCAGTGAGATACCGAAATATTATTGCACTTTTTTTTCTTTTTTTGCATTTTTCCCTCCCTTTGGCCCCCTTTCCTCTCTCATTTTCATCCAAAATCGCCCGTTTCCCTCTCAATTTGCCTCTTGTTTTGCTCTCCAGAGGAACATGAGGGCGAAGATGAAAAAATAAGTGCATATTGTTTGGTGTTATCGTATATTATTTGTAACTTTGCAATTGAATTTTGTAATTAATAATAGACTACCCGGTGGCAGGAATGCGGAAGATTTATCATAAGCTATACCTTACCGTCCGTTTCTTTACCAAGAAGCGGGTGATGACACAGGCGTCGGCACTGACTTACTCCACGCTGCTGGCCATTGTGCCAATCCTCGCCGTAGTGTTCGCCATAGCGCGAGGCTTCGGCTATAACAAGTATATAGAGGTATGGTTCCGTGAAGTGCTCGCATCTCAGCCGCAGGTGGCCGATGTGATCGTCAGTTTCGTCAACAGTTATCTGATACATACCAAGAGCGGCATCTTCCTCGGTGTGGGATTGATCTTTATGCTCTATACCGTGCTGATGCTGGTCAATAATGTCGAGGAGACCTTTAACCAGATATGGCAGGTGAACAACTCGCGCCCTCTCATCCGCTCGTTCACCAACTATCTGGCCATGTTCTTCCTGTTCCCCATCATCATTGTCGTCTCGACAGGTTTTTCCATCTTTATGGAGACGGTGGCCGACAGGATGGATGACTTCGTCCTTCTGGAACCAGTCATCCATAAGCTCATCAGCTTCTCTTCTTATATGCTGATGTCGCTGCTTTTCATCGTCCTCTATATCTATATGCCCAACACAAAGGTCCGCTTCTCGTGTGCCATCGTGCCAGGCATACTTGCCGGCATGGCGATGCACATCCTGCAGATTGTCTATATCCACTCGCAGATCTGGGTGACGGGCTACAATGCCATCTACGGTTCGTTTGCAGCCCTGCCTTTGTTCATGCTTTGGGTGCAGATATCGTGGGCCATCTGTCTCTTTGGCGCACAACTCACCTATACCAATCAGAACCTGAACCGTTTCGGCTTTAACCTTGAGCCCATCGACATCCATCCGAAGGTGGATATGACTGACGAGGAACGAGGCAACAGTGACTTCTACGCAGGAAACATCGACGGGCTATAGTTCTTGGAAAACATATTTTTTGAAATTTCTTCCAATTTTGTTTGCTCAATTCAGTTTTTCTTCTTAACTTTGCACATAACTCAAGCCCACTAATGGGTGAGAGCCTAAAACTATTACAAAGAATGGAAGCAAATCTAACCAATCTGATATTCTTTAATTCGCGTGACGAGTTGCTACGGATAGATATCTCGAAGATCGTCTATTTCGAGGCTGACGGCAACTATACCGATATCATCATGGTGAACAAGTTGCGGGCGGCTGTCTGCATGAACCTTGGTGAGATGGAACGTGCCCTTGCTGCCCAGATAGGCGATGAGGCCAAACGTTTTATGCGTATCGGCAAGCGATTTATCATCAACATGCGCTACGTTTACCAGATCAATGTCCTGAAACAGCAGTTAGTACTCTCCGACTATGATCATTTTGCTTTTCAGGTGAACATATCCAAGGATGCTCTGCGTAAAATGAAGGACTTAATGCTTATTACGAAAGTATGAACGATACATATATTATAGTAGGTAGGGATGCCAAGACTGGCCAGCTTCTGTTAAGTGGGGACGGTAAGTCTGGAACATGTGGCAATCATGTGCCACAGGACATCAGTGAGCAGCATTGTCGTCTGGACTTTACTCAGGGATGCATCCGCCTAAAGAACCTCGACATCAATAACTATACCTATGTGAATGGCTTGGCTATAGAGTCGAAAACCATCACCCGTAAAGATCGGATAACTCTGGGCACAAAACAATACCCATTGCCTTGGGAAGCTGTTGATGCCATTCTACCCCCAGAGGCAGATATCCGTCCTTTGCAGGAAGTATGGAATGAGTATGAACGCCAGAACGTCCAGTTGCAGATAGCCGAGCGCAAGTTCAATGCCCTCCGCTCGGCTACAGGAGTGATTACGATGGTGGCCATTGCACTGAGTATCGCCACTGGTGGAAGGAGTGTCTGGTATATGGCTCTTTATGCTGTGGCCATTCTCGTATCTATCATCTTCTTCGTCAAGGCATACAGGGATTCCTCTAAGATTCCCCAGAAACGTCAAGAATTGAGCTATCAGTTCCAGCGTGACTATGTATGTCCTCATTGCGGCCGGTTTTTAGGCAACCAGCCCTACCATCTTTTGACCCAAAACAGCCAATGTCCGTACTGCCGCGTAAAGTTCATACATTAAACCCACCATTTCGTGGATTATGATTCTCAGAATATGGAACATATCAAAATAATACCGACATTTGCACTCGCAAACCAACTAAAGTGTTTATGATTATGACAGAAAAAGAGAATTTGAACGCTATTTCAACAGAAGAGAAGAACCTCTTTGCCCAAACGGAATCAGTAGAAGATGATGTACAGGTGGCATCCGTTCAGGAAGAAGATTTCGTAGCCAAGGCCGAGGTCGTAGCCGAAGAACCAACACCAGTCGTGTCTGACGACGACGATGTCCGAGTGATTGGCTATGGCGACATCGATTTATTCGAAGGCCGATCTGTCATTGTTGAGGAATTGGGGATCAATGGTCAGCACGTTGCCGTGATTGATGTCGACAAGGATGGGGTAGGCGACTATGCCATGTCTGACCTAAACCAGAATCCTCATGCCGATGAGAATGATGTCATTGACTTGCAGACTGGTGTCGCTATCTCTTTTCCCAACGATCAGACTGCGATGGATGACGCTGTTGCAGATGTCGACCTGAATATGATTCCTGCATAAAAAGGTTTCGTGAGAGATGGAAACGCTGCGCATCAAATGTCCATCCTGCGGTATCGTCCTTGAAGTGAAGAACTCCAAGAACGAGAAGGTGAAGAAGATCACCTGTCCGAACTGCCAGAAGCTGCTCGCCGTCACCTTCGGCGACATAGCCGCCCCCGTAGGATCACTTTATAAAGGCAGCACCCGCTATCAGTTGAATGAAGGAGCCAATGCCGTTCCTGGTGTTCCCAGCGGTATGGTGGAACTAAGGGTGATACGTCTCAAAGACGGAACGACCAAGCACATTCTGAGAGTCCTGACAGGAGAGCAGAAAGTAAAGGTCAACGGACAGAGTCTGATGCAAGACGATGAAATCGTGCTTCAACAAGGTGACGAGTTGACAATGGATGTGATCGTGTTGTCCTTCGACAAGCCCCAGACGAATCACGAAGATAGTCCGGAGCAGACTCATGAACATGCTCCTGCTACTCCTAAAAAGACTAAGAATGAGCACAAACTATCAAAGCCTTCTTGGCTTCTCTGGCCTGTCTTCATAATGGCTGTTGCTTTGCTCTTCATGTTTCTCTGGCCTGCAAAGCCTGTTCAGCAGCCAAAAATAGTTGAGAAGGATACCCTTGTCAAAGTCATACGACAGACGGAGCCTGCAAAGAAGGAAGTCAAGGAATCTAGTAAGACGAGCAAGCCGCAACCCATCAAGCAGCCAAAAGCATCTGGTGAGATGGATTTGGGCTATGCTGTATGGTATGGAAAAAGTGTCAACGGCAGACCTGACGGCTATGGTACCATGACATTCCGCAAAGCTACCCGCATTGACTCTCGCGATGATCAGGGCCGGATCGCCCAAAGTGGTGACAAGGTTAAAGGCAACTATATAAATGGCCATCTGGAATACGGTACTTGGTTCAAGTCTGACGGCAGTAAAGAAGAAATATTATTAGGACAATGAGAATATCACTTACCATCATAAGATTCACCTGTGCAGTAGTCCTCCTCCTGTTCACAGTTATTGTGCACGCTCAGACTTTCAAGGCTTCACACCTGCAGAAAGCCTACGAAGCATTAAAGCTGAGCGAACAAGACAGCAAAGACCTGGTTATCAGGAAGTCTGCCGGTGGCATGATCGAACATATTGGTATTCCCCTGTTCAGCACAGAAATGCGAACCCTGCTCCCCTCACCAATCTATGACTACTTAGAGTATGCCTTGCTTGACCACAAGTATCAGATCAACGAGAATACTCTGCAGCACCAGAAGATCAGATTCTTCAAGGGCTCATGGGAAGACATGGAGAAGATCACACCATCCGATGACTGTTCCATTGATAACAAAGATGACAAATGGTATATTGTCAGATGGAGTCGTAATGCTCAAGAGATCCTTTCCGTCGTTGTCCCCATCGACTATGAACTGCTTGCCAATTCCAATAGGAGGGAAATGGAACAGAACTTTAGCCGAAACCTGAAGTGCTATAAACCTGTCAGCAAACCGGAGACTTCAACTGCTCATCGGCTTAACGCTTCAAAGCCCCAGGAGACGCTGAAAGATATTATCATGACAACAGACCATGCATCAGTCCAAGTCAACCTCAGTGTCAAGATGCTTTACACTGGATTCCACAAGGAGACCATTGATGTCACTCTGTCCCAGTGGATGGGATTCTGCAACTCGGAAGGATGTACACCTTATTATATATTTGAAGGAGCCGATGGCAATCAGGCATCTGTTATGTTGCTCATGCATAACCGCAATGAGGGATATGCCCATCTGTTGCACCTTCATGCGCCCATTAGTCAGCTGGAGGCTACAGCCCAGACATATCAAGGAAAGTTGTATATGTTCATTCCCACCAATAATATCACTGACCTGTTCGCTGAAGCAACAGGAAAGTCAACACCCAAGAAATTCGAATAAAAAAAGATACACGATATGAAGCATTTTTACACAAGCATAATGTTGCTCTTCCTCTGTTCAACATGGACGATGGCACAGGATTACACGCTCAAGATCCGTGGAGGCATCAACGACGAAGCCTTGAAACAAAGGATGGAAGTCCATGTGTCTTCTCTTTTGTCAGAGATTTCTCAGGCAACGAAGGCCGGCAGATTGCTTCGGCTGAAACAGATTGAGATGACAAAACAAGCCAAAGAGTCCATCGCACGTCTATGGGACAGCTATCATTTTATGTGCGATTATCCGGAAAATGAGGCAATATGCCTGACAGACGTGAATGGCTATGAGATCCGCAACATCCCTGTGACATTAAGCCCTATGGGCGATGGCTATACAGGCGAAATAGAAAAAGAGCTGACCATCAGCCTCACTCGTGACGGTGTCATATCTGGTGTACACATGGCTTTGTCGAATAATGCCTTCCACGCTATTGTTAACAAGGGCATTGATGTTACCGACACGCGCAGACGTCTGGAAATACTTAACTTTGTAGAGGCATTCCGCAGTTACTACGACGAGAAAGACATGGCTTCGCTTAAGCAAGTTTACAGTAATGATGCGCTGATTATAACAGGCAAGGTTATTATGCGAAAAAACACCCAGGGCGATCAGCCTACAACACTGAAGCCAGAGATCGTTTATAACAAAAAGAACAAGGAACAATATCTGAAATCACTTGAAAGTGTTTTCCGTAACAACAAATTCATCAAAGTGTCTTTCGACTCTATTCAGGTGGTGCGCCATCCTGCCAAGCCCAATTTCTATGGCGTGACTCTCCACCAGAACTGGAAATCATCCAATTACCAAGATGATGGTTACGTATTCCTGCTATGGGAATTCAAGAATGACAACGATGAACATCCCATCGTCCACGTCCGTACATGGCAGCCCGACCGCATCGGGACCAAGCCATTGGCTAAAAAGGAGATTTTCACCATCGACGATATATTCATCCCATAAGTTGTAAACATGAATACAAGAATTTATATCATCACATTCTTCCTCGCTATGCTGCCCATTGCTGCTATTTCTCAGGAACTGAAGATCCAGAGCTTTGCTCTTTCGCCAACAGAGATAATTCCTGGCGGCGAACAGCGTAAGGACCTGAATGGCGTGACTTGTGCCTTGGTAAAAGTGCAGGTGGTTGATGCTATTGACCGTGTTGAAGGTAATATCATTGGTGATATAGACAGCCGTGGAACGGAAAAGAGAATATACATGACCCAGGGTACCAAGATGTTCCGTCTGTATCCTCATAGTCATCTGCCCGTCAGCATCATGACTGGCGATTACGACATTGAGAGGCTGGAAGGTAACCGTGTCTATATCCTTCGTCTGATAGGTGATAATGATGAGAAAAGAGTAAAACAGGAAACAGTGAAGCCTATAGAAAAATCTCCTCAGCAGCAGACAGGATCATCTCAAAATCAGATTTCTTACTCCGTCAGGCACAATGATCAGCAATCCCTCATTCCTGCCCGACCTGATCATATTGCCGATACGAAGTTCCAATTCCATCTCGGTCTTGGTTTCAATGCCCTGAGCATTATGGGACCTTCTGCCCACATTGGAGTCAGCTACGCTCAATTCCTTTTGGAGGCAGGCTATGTCTTTGGCTTGGATAAGGTTGAAAATATAACTCTTACTCAGCCTGGTGCTTCGTCGCCTATGGAGGCCTACGATTATTCGAGTAGCAAGTTCTGGACAAGGCTTGGCTACAACTTTAGCTTTGGAGGGTTCAATGTGTCGCCTCAAGCAGGTGTGACCTTTAATATGATCTCAGGCAAAGCTGTCAGCGGTTTTACTAATAGCAGCGACTATTTCAAAAAGTCTAATCCGATGTCTGCCTTTGCTGCCATCCGCTTCAGTTATGAAGTCGTAAAGCATCTGAGCATTCACATCACTCCTCAGTACGATTTCTCAATTGGCGGTGATCAGGTCTTTGAGGTTATCAAACAGGGCGATAGCAAACTCAAAGCTTGGGGCGAAGGTTTTGGTGTCAATGCAGGCATTATCTATGATATATAATCAGTCAGCCAATGAAGAATGTTTTATACATACTCACAATCATAGCAGCACTCACGCTGACAACATCCTGTCAAAAGGAATTGCCAGAGAATATGAGTAATGTTGTAGTCGGCAAGGGTATCTCCAGCCAGACACAGACTCCTGTAGATACTACTACTCAACAGGGCACCATCCCTACAGAGGAAGATAACCCCATGCCGGTTTATTAAATGTCCAAACAACGAAACATTTTTAAAAGAAGATGATTCGATTATGAAGAAAAAAGTGCTTATACTCGTAACATTTTTGCTGCCGTTGGTAGCAAGTGCTTATGACCTCGCAGATAGTAAAGGTTTATACTACAACATAAAAGGTAATGGCACTTTGGAGGTAGTAGGGCTGTCTACAAGGACTACAACGGCCGATATACTCAGCGAAGTTACTATTGGTGGTAGAACTTACCAAGTAACATCCATTGGAGTGGGGGCTTTCGAGGGTCGAAGCGACCTTACCTATCTTTCTATACCTTGGAGTGTTACATCTATAGGGGAATATGCGTTCATCGATTGCGGTAGCAATATAACTGTGAATATAGCTGATCCGGAGTCATGGTGCGAGATGGAATTGGGCAATGAACATTCCAGCCCCCTCTCTAGTGCAGGGAAGGTCCTGGTGCATGATATAGAGACAACCACTATTGACATTCCTGATGGTGTTTCATCCATTGGCAATTTTACCTTCTATCAGTGTCGATGTATCACGTCTCTGACCATTCCTTCAAGCGTGGTATATATAGGCAGGTCGACATTTGAAGACTGTTCTGGTCTCACATCTGTAACATTAAGTGAAGGATTGGAGTCTATAGGAGGGTCAGCCTTTGAGGGGTGTACGGGCTTGTCTTCAATAACCATTCCGAGTACTGTGTCGGAGATTTCAATCAATGCATTTAACAGGTGTACCAATCTGAATAACATTACTTCATTAATCAGATCTCCGTTCCCTATCGATTATAGTGCCTTCTGCACCTATGACACGGCAACATTGACTGTTCCCAAAGGTACGAAATCTACCTATCAAAATACAGCAGGGTGGAGGAACTTCAGTCGTATTACTGATGGAGCAAGTAGTAATGAATTCTCCAAGAGTGGTATCAACTATAAAGTGACATCCTCTAATACGGTGGCAGTCAAGTCTATTGACAGCTATCTGAAAAGTGTCGATATCCCAGAATCGGTCAATAATGAAGGCTCTACTTATCAGGTGACGGCGTTTGCTGATTACTCTTTTGAAGGACGTAGTAATATCTCCTATTTGGTTATTCCAAGCACCATTACTTCTATAGGAGAGTATGCGTTTATTGACTGTGGAAGCAATATCGAAGTAAACATCAAGAATCTGAGTGCTTGGTGTAATGTTACGTTGGGCAATGAGCACTCCAGTCCGCTCTCCAGTGCAAAAGCCTTGTATGTGGACGGCGTTGCGGTCAGTAATCTCACGATACCAAATGATGTGTCCTCTATTTCAAACTATGCATTCTATCAGTGTCGGTGTATTTCGTCTCTAACCATTCCTTCAAGCGTGGTGTCTATAGGTAGTTCTACATTCGAAGACTGTAAAGGCCTCACGTCTGTTACATTAAGTGAAGGATTGGAGTCTATAGGAGGGTCGGCGTTCGAAGGATGTACAGGATTGTCTACAATCACTATTCCGAGTACGGTGTCAGAGATTTTAATTAATGCTTTTCAGAGATGTTCCAATCTGAATAACATAACGTCTATGATTAGATCACCGTTTGCTATAGATGGTAGTACTTTCAATACCTATTATACAGCCACATTGACTGTACCTTATGGCACGAGGTCTGCCTATATGTCTACTACTGGGTGGAATCAGTTTTTGAATATTGTTGAGGATGATAGTGGGCAGCGTGTAGTTGTAACAGCTAATAACTATTCAAGGGAGTATGGTGAGGAGAACCCTTCGTTTGGTTACACAACGTCTGGAGCAGATTTGAATGGTACGCCAACCATCAGTTGCGAAGCTACAAAGACTTCACCTGTTGGAACATACACTATTACGATTAAAAAGGGGAGTGTGACAAATGGAAATGTAACCTATGTGAATGGCACGCTGACAATCACCAAGGCTCCATTGACTGTGACGGCGAAGGATTGCTCACGTGAACAGGGGCAGGCCAATCCTACCTTTGAAGTAACTTATAGTGGATTTAAGAACAATGAGACGGAGGCTGTTTTAGGTAGAAAGCCAACAGCTTCCACCACGGCCACCGAAAGTAGTGCACCTGGTCAGTATGTTATCACCGTGTCTGGTGGCGAGGCACAGAATTATGATTTCAAATATGTTAATGGTATATTGACAGTGACAGAGAAAGACGAAGTGGTATTTACCATTGAGGGAACGACCTATCAAGGATTAAAAACAGCAAAGACGGTCATTGTTAAGTCTGTGGATAAAAGCGTGAATAGTTTGGAGATTCCCGCTTCTGTCAACTATGATGGATTAACCTATCAAGTAACGGGCATCGCTGATAATGCCTTTAATGGCAGCAATATGGCCGCGCTGATATGGAATGTGAAGACGGCGCTACCAAGCAATGCCTTTAGTAACGTATCAATAGGCTCGAACTTCCTTCTTTATGTGAAGTCTGCTTCGTATGCGCCTTCCTCTGTAAAGAATGTGGTGGAGGATGGTATGGCATCATCAATCGTGCTGTCTGATGACGGTGGACAGTTCTATTGTCCACAGGCTTTCATGGCCAAAAGCATCTCTTACACCCATAATTATAGTATGGAGACTGGCGACAATGGTAAAGGGTGGGAAACACTGGCTCTACCATTTGATGTGCAGAAGATAGCGCATCTTACTCATGGCGAGATTATTCCTTTTGAAGCCTATAGTAGCGGTTCCTCGCAGAAGCCTTTCTGGCTTGCGAACTTCACTGGTAACAGTTTCCATAGGGCATCGGCAATTCTGGCCTATGAACCTTACATCATCGCTATGCCGAATAGTAGCAAATATCGAAATGATTATATCTTGGCTGGCGATGTGACGTTCTCTTCAGAGAATGTGCAAGTTCCCAAGACGCCATCGTTCAGTGGAACCTTCTTGCCGGCTTTTGCAACAGTGGTAAGATCATCTTCGGTATATGCTCTGAACGTGAATAACCGCTTTGTGAAGTACTCTGGCAACTTTGATGCAGGTAGTCACTTTATCAGCAATCTTCGCGATGTCCGTCCTTTTGAGGCATATATCTCAGAAGACTCCACTCGTGGTTTCATCGAGATTAATCATGATGACGGCACGACAGAAATGATGGACATCCTAATTTATGCCGACAATGATCAGGAGATTACGATCTATACGATGAGTGGTCAGTTAGTAGAACGCACAAACCAACGAGAGTTCAACCATCTCTGGAGTCGTATGTCAAAGGGGGTATACATAGTAAATGGTAAGAAATGGATGAAGTAAAATATATACCAGCATGTAAGTTCATACATTAAACCCACTATTTCATGGATTATGATTCTCAGAATTTGGAACATCATAAAATATCATCTAATTTTGCACTCGCAAACCAATTAATTAATTTAAATAAAATGAACTACATTATGAAAAAGAATCTACTTACAGTTCTGCTCACCGTACTCATGAGCATGGTTGGAGCAAAGGCTTATGCCTACGATTTTTCCAAGTCGAATTCGGAAGGCAAGACCATTTTTTACAGTTTTATTGGAGGTGGCGAAGTTGCAGTCGCTAAAGGTTATTATGCTTATAGTGGGAGAATTGTTATACCAAGGCAGGTATATTACAATGGCTCTTACTATAAGGTTACCTCGATAGCCCCTTATGCTTTTGAAGATGGAAAGAACGTTTCGTATCTGTATATTCCGAGTAGCATCACCAGTATCGGTGAATATGCGTTTATCGATTGTGGTTATAACATTGATGTGAATATCGAAGACTTAGGTGCCTGGTGTAATGTGACATTAGGTAATGAGCACTCCAGTCCTTTATCAAGCGCCGACAGATTATACGTGAACGGCTCTCGGGTTTGGGATCTTTATATTCCTTATGGTGTTGAGACTGTTTCAAACTTTACCTTCTACCAGTGTAGGTGTATCTCTTCTGTGAGTTTCTCCAGTACAGTGAGGACTATTGGTAGCTCGGCCTTTGAGGATTGCACGAATCTGTCATGGGTCAGCCTGTCGGAGGGCCTGCAGACCATTGGCGGTTCTGCGTTTGAAGGATGTACAGGATTGGCAGCCATCACTCTTCCAAGCACTGTGTCTGAGATTCAGATCAATGCTTTCAACAGGTGTACTAAACTGAATGACATCACTTCATTGATTATATCGCCGTTCCCCATCGATTACAGCACCTTCTGCACCTACGATACTGCAACTTTGACTGTTCCCAGTGGTACCAGAACGGCTTATAGGAATACTGAGGGGTGGTACAACTTCGTTAAGATTAACGATGGCTCGCCTAGTAGTACGGAGTTTTCAAGGAATAGCATCAATTATGTCGTGACTTCTCCTAATACAGTAGCAGTCAAGTCTGTTTCCAGCTATCTGCATCAAGTCATTATTCCAGAAACGGTCTACAGTAATGGTACATATTATCAGGTAACGGCACTCGGGGATTGGTCATTCCAAGGGAGAGAAGATATCACTTATCTGTTTATCCCGAGAACTATCACTTCTATAGGCGAGTATGCGTTCATTGACTGCGGAAGCAATATTGAGGTGAATATTGCAGACTTGGGCGCTTGGTGTAATGTTACGTTCGGCAACGAGCATTCCAGTCCATTGTCAAGCGCAAAGACATTCTATCTGAATGGCTACAGGGTAACTGACCTTGCTATCCCGTATGGCGTCCAGTCTATTCCCAACTTCGCTTTCTACCAGTGCCGAATGATCACGTCATTGAATATTCCAAGCACAGTTACGAACATTGGCAGTTCGGCCTTTGAGGACTGCACAGGCTTGAATTGGGTTAGTCTGCAAGAGGGTCTGGAAACTATTAGCGGTTCTGCATTTGAAGGTTGTACAGGCTTGGCAGCCATCACGATTCCGAGTACTGTGTCAGAGATTCAGATTAATGCTTTCAACAGGTGTACCAACCTGAATGACATTACTTCATTGATCAGAACGCCGTTTGCTATCGACTATAGTGTGTTCTGCACTTACGATACTGCCACACTGAGCGTTCCTAGAGGCACAAAGTCGACCTATCAAAGCACTTATGGATGGAATAATTTCAAAAACATCACTGACGGAACAAGTGATTCGCAGTTTGCAAGAGATGGTATCACCTATACTGTGACATCACCCACAACGGTAGCTGTAACGTCTGCGGCCTACTATCTGAAGGATGTATTCATCCCAGAACGGGTATATAATGAGGGAACATTCTATCAGGTAACGTCTCTTGGAGAGCGCTCATTTGCAGGAAGAGATGATATAAACTATCTGTCTATCCCCAAGACCATCACTTCTATTGGAGAGTATGCCTTCATCGACTGCGGTAGTAATATCATGGTGAATATTGAAAGCCTTGAGGCTTGGTGTAATGTCACACTTGGCAATGAGCACTCCAGTCCTCTGTCCAGTGCAAAGGCATTCTATGTGAACAATGTGGAAATGAATGGCGTCAGGATACCCGATGGCGTGACGTCTATTCCAAACTTCTCCTTCTATCAGTGTAAGAGCATCCTTTACCTCATTGTTCCTAGCAGCGTGAAGATCATTGGTAGTTCGGCCTTTGAGGACTGTACGAGTCTGAGCTCTGTCGGATTGGCAGAAGGTTTGGAAACCATTGGTGGCTCAGCCTTTGAGGGTTGCTCTGGTTTGTCGTCGATCACGATCCCGAGTACAGTGACAACTATCTACATGAACGCCTTTAACAGATGTCCGAATCTGGTGGATATTACATCGGAGATCCAGAATCCGTTTGCCATAGAAGCCAATGTGTTCAGCACCTATGCTACAGCCATATTGAGGGTGCCCTCTGGAACCAGGGCTGCCTACATGACCACTGCCGGATGGAACAGATTCTTGAACATTGTCGATGATGCGACGGGCATCGAGAAGGTCCTGATGTCTGCAGATGGTGATGACGAAATCGTCATCTACGGATTAAACGGTCAGAAAGTGGGCAGTACCAGTCAACGTGATTTCGACCAAATCTGGACTAGCTTGTCCAAGGGCGTGTATATCGTTAACGGACAGAAGAGAATCAGACAATGATTTGTTAGATGAATAGAAAGTTTTATAGTTAGGGATATGTATTTGGCATGCTCGCTTTTTTAGTGAGCATGCCAATGCATGCCTATGACTTCCAGTCAGGAGGCATCTATTATGCCATTGAAAGAACGTGACTTCGATGAAGTTTGGAACTCATTGCCTAAAGGCGCTTATATAGTTAATGGAAAGAAGATGATCAAATAAAAAGATACGATTATGAAGAAATGTTTTATAGTAACTATCCTGTTAACCCTGCTTATGAGCATGCCGGTGTCAGCCTATGATTTTGTTAAAGATGGCATCTATTACAATATCGAGGGCGATCACGTCTCCGTTACTTATAGTGGCAATGGCGTTTATACGGGCAGCGTGTCAATCCCAAGCCAAGTCACTTATGATGGCGTGACCTATCCTGTAACCGCCATCGGTGAGTGGGCTTTTGAGGGAGGTGAAGGCATGACGTATTTGTATATTCCAAGCAGCATTACCAGTATTGGCGAATACGCCTTCATTGACTGCGGTAGCAATATCAATGTGTATATTTCAGACTTAAAGGCTTGGTGCAAGGTCACATTCGGCAATGAGCACTCCAGCCCGCTATCCAGCGCAAAGAATTTCTATTTGAATTATTCTGTTGTAACCAACCTTGATATTCCCCAAGGAGTAGAGTCTATTCCGAACTTTGCCTTCTATCAGTGCCGGAGCATCACGTTTCTTAATATTCCAAGTAGTGTGAAGTCTATTGGCAGTTCTGCCTTTGAGGACTGTACGGGTTTGAAATCGGCATATCTTACAGAGGGCGTCGAGTCAATAGGTGGTTCTTCTTTTGAGGGCTGCACGAATCTTTCGACAATTGTCTTTCCAAGCAGTCTCACGTCAATTGCCATCAATGCATTCAGGAACTGCACAAGCTTGAATACCATAGCCTCAAGGATAGAGGATCCGTTTGCTTTTGACGAGAATGTATTCAGCACCTATTCCACAGCCACTCTGATTGTGCCAGAAGGCGCAACGACAGCCTACCAGTCAACAGACGGCTGGAATTTGTTTGATAACATCACAGACGACTCTTCTGAAGATCCAACCAAACGGACTATTCATGTTGCAACGGCAGGAACCCTGTCTAGCTATATCTCAGATATAAAATATCTGATTACGGACTTGACTCTTTCGGGAGAACTCAATGGTACAGATATACGTGTTATAAGACAGATGTCAGGAGCAGATTATGAATATGATAGTCATGGTCATAACACAGAAGAACCGTACACTGACATAATCACTCCAGGAATACTAAAAAAACTAGACATTTCGAACGCTAAGGTAGTAAGTGGAGGGGAGGCTTATTATTATAGGACGACTCACACAGCCCATGGTACTGGGTATAATACAAAAGATAATTCCTTATCTGGTTATATGTTTTATAAATGTAAGTTGACATCAATTAAGATTCCCAACAGCGTCACATCCATCGGCGATTGGGCTTTCTATGGTTGCAACGGCCTGACCTCCGTCACCATCCCCAACAGCGTGACCTCCATTGGCAGTTCTGCTTTCTCTGGGTGCAGCGGCCTTACCTCCGTCACCATCCCCAACAGCGTGACATCCATCGGCACTGAAGCTTTCTATGGTTGCAGCGGCCTGACCTCCGTCACCATCGGCAACAGCGTGACATCCATCGGAAGTTCTGCTTTCACTCAATGTAGTGGTCTAACCGCTGCATATATATCTGATCTCGAGGCATGGTGTAAAATAGAGTTTGCGTCTAATAAATCAAACCCGCTTTCTATAGCTCAACATTTATTCTTGAATGGAGAGGAGATAAAAGAATTAATCATCCCCAACAGCATTACATCCATCGGCAGTTATGCATTCGATAGTTGCAGCGGCCTGACCTCTGTTACTATCCCCAACAGCGTGACCACCATTGGCAGTTGGGCTTTCGCAAGTTGCAGCGGCCTTACCTCTGTCACGATCCCCAACAGTGTGACATCCATTGGAGGATATGCTTTCGCAGGTTGTATGGGTTTAACCTCCGTGACCATCCCCAACAGCGTGACCACCATTGGCAGTTGGGCTTTCTATATTTGCAGAGGCCTGACCTCTGTCACTATCCCTAGCAGCGTGACATCCATCGGCTCTTCTGCTTTCAGGGAATGCTTGGGTCTGAGCTCCGTCACCATCCCCAACAGCGTGACATCCATCGGTGATTATGCTTTCTCTTATTGCAGCAGCCTGACCTCCGTCACCATCCCCAACAGCGTGACCACCATCGGCAGTAAGGCTTTCGGATATTGCAGCGGCCTGACCTCCATTGTGTCTCTTAATAGCAATCCTCCATCTGTGACATATTCTTCAACTTTTACTAATGTTGATAAGAATAACTGTATTGTTTGGGTTCCAAAAGGCAGTCTGTCAGCCTATAAGGGAGCCAATGTTTGGAAGGATTTTGCAAATATCTTTGAGCTCGTGGAAGGCGACTTGAATCTCGATGAGGTAGTGGATCAGAATGATATGGATGCGCTTGTGGGATTTGTCATGGGAGAGAATCCTGAAGGCTTCTATGAGGGATTGGCAGACCTTAATGGTGACAATAAAGTTAATGCTGCCGACGTGGTAAAGATGGTGGACTTGCTTAGTGCGTCATCAGAATTGGGTACGGTTAGCCAGTTTGTCATTGAGAACTCGGTCGTCTCGTCGCTTACTTGCACGCTGAACAATGAGCGCAGCGAGGCCATCCAGTTGACGAAGTGTGAGTTGTATTGCAATCACAATCTGGTCAGCTACCAGAGCTTCTCTGGCGCATCAGCCTCTGTGGCAGCAGGCGGCAGCAAGGAGTGTACGTTTAACAATTTGGCCAAGCTCAACAGCAGTACGGGGTTCACCGTATGTTGGTACTACACGGCAAACGGCAAGAACTACGTCTATCGCTGTCCTCTATAAAGAATGATGGAGCGAGTTATTCCTACAAATGTAAGCGTGGGTCAGGGGTTCTCTGACCCACTTTTTCATTGAT
>JAEEGI010008863.1_pt1 | contig 22149 bp, 22 predicted proteins | sample 8958751 | NCBI WGS metagenome assembly JAEEGI01 (sample SAMN16246545, study PRJNA631951) | gut metagenome | biome: gut microbiome; feature: rumen; material: KS-attached | host: Bos | place: Iran: Karaj | collected 2018-10 | reverse complement strand
TGTGATTACTTCTTTTCTGGTGTGGGAATCTCACCTTCTTCCTTGATCGTGCGACCCAGTGTCAGGTAAGCCACAGGAGCAGCGATGAAGATTGAAGACAGGGTTCCGAATACAACACCGAGAATCATAGCGAACGAGAATGAGCGGATAGAGTCGCCACCAAGGATGAAGATAGCGAGCAATACGATCAAGGTCGTTACAGAGGTGTTGATAGTACGAGCCAGTGTCTGGTTCAGTGAGTCGTTGAACAGCTGTTGACGATCACGTTTGCCATAGAGACCGATATTCTCGCGGATACGGTCGAATACCACCACCTTATCGTTGATAGAATAACCGATCACAGTCAGAATAGCACCGATGAAGGTCTGGTCGATCTCAAGTGACATAGGAACGATACCCCAGAGTGCAGAGTACATGCCGATTACAAACAGAGCATCGAGCGTCAGAGCGATAGTTGCACCTGTAGAGAAAGCCACGTTGCGGAAACGGAGCAGGATGTACAGGAAGATTGCAATCAGAGCGATGATGACACTGATGATAGCACCATAAGTAATATCTTTAGCCACAGAAGGACCTACTTTAGCAGAAGAAATGATAGAACCACCTTCACGAACATCAGGATTCTTGAAAGCGTCAACATTCTCCTGGCTGACGAGGCTTGCCTTCTTCAGGGTATTGAACAGGATGGTCTCTGCCTGATCGTCAACCTCAGGATTGTTAGACTCGATATCCCAGTTGGTAGAGATACGTACAGTCTTACCGTCGGTACCAAGAGCAATGACGCTTGTGTTAGCCTCCTTACCCTGATTCTCGCCCATCGTATTGATGAAAGCACCAGCCAATGCGGTACGTACATCCTCTACGTGAGTCTCCTTGTCGAGGGTCACCACATAGTTACGACCACCCGTGAAGTCGATGCTCTGGCTCAGGCCGCGAATGGCAAAGCAGATGCAGAACAGTACAGCAACAACACCCCAGAAGGTAAAGGTCTTCTTATACATACCCATGAAGTTGTATTTGGCATTCTGCATGAGGTTCTTTGAATAGCCTGTTACGAAGGTCAGGTTGGTCCACTTGTCTTTGCTCAACATGTAATCATAAACCAGACGGGTCATGAACACAGCAGTGAAGAAGCTGACGAGGATACCGATAATCCAAGTGGTAGCGAAGCCCTTAACAGGACCTGTACCAAAGTAGAGCAGGATGACACCTGTGATCAGAGATGTGAAGTTAGAGTCGAAGATAGCACTGAAAGCATTAGAGTAACCCTTGCTAAGTGACTCCTTCACAGAGAGGCCTTTCTTCAGTTCTTCCTTAATACGCTCATAGATCAGCACGTTAGCATCCACAGCCGTACCCAGTGTCAAGACGATACCGGCGATACCAGGCATTGTCAGAGCAGCCTGGAACGAGGTAAGGATACCCAGCGTGAAGAACAGGTTGAACAACAGGGCGATATCGGAAAGGATACCAGGAATGAATCCATAAAGCATGATCATGTAAATCATCAGCAGCACAAAAGCTACGATGAATGAGATGATACCCTGCTGGATAGACTGTGCACCCAGTGACGGACCAACCACTTCTTCCTGCACGATACGGGTAGGAGCTGGCATCTTACCAGAGTTCAGTGTGTTGGCAAGGTCCTTGGTGTCTTCAATGGTGAAGTTACCAGTGATCTGAGAGTTACCACCATCAATCTGAGAAAGAATACGAGGAGCAGTATAGACAGCGTCGTCAAGTACGATGGCAACAGCCTTGCCGATATTCTGCTTGGTAATCTGGCTCCAGCGGCGGGCACCGTCAGAGTTCATCTGCATAGATACACATGGACGACCTGTGGTGGGCTCAAAGTCATCCTTTGAGCTGGTGATAACATCACCCTCCAGAGGAGCACGGCCACTAGGCTCGGTAATCTTCAGAGCATAGAGTTCGAAGATGTCACCCTTTGTGTTCTGACCACCGAAATCCTCAGGCTTAGCACCCCAACGGAGTTTCAGCTCAGCTGGGAAGATCTGGTTTGCGAGCTCAGAATAGATAATCTTGTTGATTTCAGCGGTGTCGCGGGCATTAGCATAACCAACGACGGCAAGGGTATTACCCTGTGTGGGCTGGAAGACAGAGAAGAGAGGGTTCTGCTTCTTAGCAGCCTCGAGTGCCTTGTTGTCAGCAGCTTTAGCGTCTTTCTTGGCAAGTTTGGCAGCGAGGTTACCTGCTGCAGCCTTGGTTGTGTCAACAGCGGTGGTGTCGGCAGCTAGTGCAGTTGTGTCGGCTTCAACAACCTCACCGCCCGTTGCTGCCCAACGCTGATTCAGCTGAGCCAACAGCGGTGTGATCTCCTGAGAGTTGTAAGTCTCCCAGAACTCAAGGTTAGCGCTACCCTGAAGGAGCTTACGTACACGCTCTGGCTCCTTAATACCAGGCATCTCAACCATGATACGGCCACTCTGACCCTCGAGTTTCTGGATATTTGGCTGTACAACACCGAACTTGTCGATACGGTTACGAACAACGTTGAAAGAGTTGTCAACGGCACTCTGTACCTCAGCACGGATAGCGCTCTCCACTTCAGAGTCGCTCGATTGTGTGCTTACCTTGCCTTTCATCTGCTGGGTTGCAAAGATGGCAGCGAGGGGACGGCCGTTAGCCTCTTGTTTCCAATACTTCACGAACAGAGATACAAAGTCTGCCTGGCTGGTCTCTTCTTCTTTCTTGGCAAGTTCCATCGCCTTCTTGTAGGCAGCATCTGTCTTGTGGTCAGCGAGCACGTCAACCACATCAGGTACAGAAACCTCAAGAATCACGTTCATACCGCCTTTCAGGTCAAGACCCAGGCCAATCTCCATCTCACGGCACTGCTTCAGAGAATAGATGCCCATATACACCTTCTCGTTGTTGATTGAATCGAGGTACTCCGCACCTGCTTCCTCACCCATGGCAGCAGCCTTACTTTCGTAATGGCGTGTTACGAATGAGAAGGAAAGGTAGAAGCAGCACACGAGAATCAGAAGCACTGCGATAAATTTTACAATTCCTTTGTTTTGCATTTTGATTTTTGATGTTATTTATTATTTATATATTCTGTTCGCGTACAATTTTAGCGTGCAAATATAGACATTTTTTTAGACAGGAAAAAATTTATAGCCGATTTTCGTTCTTTTTTTAAGGTTTATGCGCAAATTTTAGCCTACAGATGATCGGATAATGGTCACTGGCGTCCATTTTGTTGTCAATTTCGCAATTGTACGGTTCAAACGCATCAGAGCACATGATGTGGTCGATACGGAAGAAAAAGCCTTTCTGATTATATGACAAACCGAGTCCGCGACCTGTCTCCACGAAACAGTCTGTCAGTCCCTTGGCGATCGTTCGGCGGGCATAGGAAATGGGGTTGTCGTTGAAGTCGCCGCACACGATGATAGGGTATTGGCGATGCGCTTCGATATAGGCATGGACGGCATCAGCCTCCTTCGAGCGCTTGGCTGTATATCTGCCTAGTTTCTCTATCAGGAAGGCGGTCTCTGCCCTTGCTGTGTCTTTTTTCATCTTCCCTTTCAGCAACCGTTTATAGTTGTCGCGATCCTCTACGGATAGATGTGTTCCCTCCAGGTGGTTGTTGATCACGATGACGGTGTCGCCCTCGATATCCAGATAGTAGGCCACTGATCCGTTGACAGCCGACTCATAGGGAATGCGCTCTTTCTTGAGGATGGGGTAACGGGTGTGGATACCCACGCCGTTCATACCATAGATGCCGTTATGGAAGATGGTGGTGTCGTTGTAGGCAAAGAGTTTCCGATATCTCTGAAACACATACCGACGCCAACTGTCAATATCCTCCTGCATACATACGATATCGGGCTGTTGGCGCTTCAGGTAGTTAAAGACGGTGTCGAAGCCTTCTTCGTATTTGTAGTTTCCACCATACTGGCACACATTGTATGAGATGAGTTTGATGGTGCCTTCCGGTACTTCCTGTGTCGCATTGAGGGGCACATACGTACAGATTGGTGAGAAGACCAATACATAGCCTAGGATGGGGATCCATAGTTTCTTCCATTTGAAGGTGAGCCAGAAGAATACAAACATCAGGTTGGCAAACAGGAAAAACGGGAAGAGCATGCCGAGGTTCGAGAGCATCGGATGCGCTGTCGGCTGGATATGGTCGCTATAGCCTGATGCCACCATCAACAGCACAGTGGCCACATTAGCCCCTGCGATGATGTTGATCGTGAAAGTCTTGAGTTGTTTGATCATCGTTGGTTGCTGGCATCGAAGAGTTTCTTCTTCTCCTCCTTCGTTAAGCTGTCATAGCCGCTCTTGCGGATCTTGTCGAGAATGGCGTCGATCTCTTCCTGATTCTGCTTCTTGCGGGCGTTATAGTTCATGTCGTCTTCCTTCGAACCGCCCCGTTCTGCATGCATATTCGGGTTCTTGGGGCGCCCGCTCTGCTGTTGGCGCTGTTCAAAACTGCGTTTCAGATTCTCAAAGAACTGCTGACCCCTGCCTTTGTCGAAGCTTGCGTCAGGATGGCGGTTCCAGTAGCGTATCATCAGGTAACCAAAGAGCATACCGCCCAGGTGAGCCGTATGGGCTACACCATCGCCGGAAGAACCGAGTGCCGAGAAGAACTCGATGGCCACATAACCCAGCACAAACCACTTCGCCTTAATAGGGAAGGGAAAGGGAATGATAAACAACCGTTCGTTGGGGAAAGTCATACCAAAGGCGAGGATTACAGCATAGACGGCACCTGAGGCACCGATGGTAGTCCACGCATTCAGGGCAGAAGCGTACTGGGCACCATAGGTCAGGACGGATCCGAACGTGGCACCAGGCACCTGCTCCACAATCGTCATGTAGAAAGAGCCAAATTGGGCAATTTCCTGAAGTAATCCTGCTCCGATACCACACGTAATGTAATAAAAAAGGAATTTCTTCGGTCCCCATACATTTTCTATGACACAGCCAAACATCCATAAGCCAAACATATTACTCAGGATGTGCATGAAACTGGCATGCAGGAACAGATAGGTCACCAACTGGTATAGTTGGAAGTTGCTGGCCATGAAAAAATGAAGACCTCCTATGTCTGCAAGGTCAATGCCACGCAACTGGAAAACGTAGGTGGCAATGAATGCGATCAAGTTTATGATCAGCAGGTTTTTGGTGACTGTGGGTATGCGGAACATCATCGTTATTTCTCCTTGTTCTGATTACTGAATGAAAAAAACTATCTTTTTCTGTTTTGGGTGCAAAATTACTAAAAATATCTCGTTTTTGAGCCCAAAAGCCCCCAAATCCTATTTTTTTTTATTAAAAAAGTAATTTTTACTCTTTTTTTTTTGTTTGAATCAAGACTTTCTATTATATTTGCGCAAGAATTTCGACAAAACCGTAGTTATTACTATTAAATATTCATTAAAATTAAAAGCATTATGAACAAAACAGAATTGGTAGAGAAGATCGCAGCAGGTGCTGGTCTCTCAAAGGCAGATGCCAAAAAGGCTCTTGACGCAACAGTTGCAGCTATTAAGGACGCTCTCGTAAAGGGTGACAAGGTGGCTCTCATCGGTTTCGGTACATTCAGCGTAAACGAGCGCCCCGCTCGTGAGGGTATCAATCCCGCTACAAAGCAGAAGATTAAGATTGCTGCTAAGAAGGTTGCTAAGTTCAAGGCTGGCGCTGAGCTCGCTGATGCTCTCTAAACCTGATATTGTAAATAAAAATTTAGGGGTTCCAATCGGAACCCCTTTTTCTTTGTCTGCCCTCTAATTATTTGGGCTGTTTGCCGATGTAAGCCAGGATACCTCCATCGACATAGAGTATATGGCCATTCACTGCGTCGGAGGCATGAGAAGCCAGGAACACAGCGGGACCTCCCAGCTCAGAAGGATCGAGCCAGCGGCCAGCAGGTGTCTTGGCGCAGATGAATGAATCAAACGGATGACGACTGCCATCTGGCTGACGCTCACGGAGCGGAGCAGTCTGTGGGGTTGCGATGTAACCCGGGCCAATACCGTTACACTGGATGTTGTACTCGCCATACTCCGAGCAGATGTTACGTGTGAGCATCTTCAGACCACCCTTAGCGGCTGCATAGGCAGATACAGTCTCACGACCCAGCTCAGACATCATCGAGCAGATGTTGATGATCTTACCCTCCTTGCGCTCCATCATCTCTGGGATAACGGCTGAAGAGCAGATGAACGGACCAACAAGATCGATGTCGATGACCTGCTGGAACTCAGCGCGCTTCATCTCGTGCATCGGGATACGCTTGATGATACCAGCGTTGTTCACGAGGATATCGATGTTACCTACCTCAGCGTGGATCTTCTCTACGAGTGCCTTCACAGCGTTCTCGTCAGTTACGTCGCAAACGTAACCCTTCACATTCTCGATGCCAGCCTCTTTGTAGTTTGCCAGACCGCGCTCCAGCGCTGCGTCGTTGATGTCGTTGAAGATGATGGTTTTGATGCCTGCAGCTACGAAAGCCTTAGCAATGTTGAAACCGATTCCGTAAGATGCTCCGGTAATCCAGGCGTTCTTACCTTCGAGTGAAAATAAATTTGCCATAATTGTTTGTTTTAGAAGTTTATTTTAATTCAGTGATTTTGTAAAAGTCTTGATCTCCGTAGTCGAGGTTCTCGCCCCCCATGCCCCAGATGAAGGTGTAGTTGTGGGTAGCTGCTGCCGAGTGGATGCTCCACTCTGGCGAGAGCACGGCCTGCTCGCCGCGCATCCAGATATGACGTGTCTCCTGCGGCTCGCCCATGAAGTGGCATACGGCCTGGTCGTCGGGCAGCTCGAAATAGAAGTAGGCCTCCATACGGCGTGAGTGTACGTGGGCAGGCATCGTATTCCATACCGAACCTGGTGCCAGCTCTGTCATACCCATCTGCAGCTGACAGGTAGGCAACACCTGATTCACGATCATCTTATTGATATTCCGCTCGTTCGACATCTCGAGTTCTCCCATGTGGGCTACTACAGCATCCTGTTTCGTGATCTTCCTACAAGGATAGGCCGTGTGTGCATTAGTTGAGTTGAAGTAGAACTTCGCTGGTTTGGCAGCGTCATGGCTGGAGAAAAAGACATCGCGATCGCCTCTGCCGATGTAGAGTGCCTCTTTGTAGTTAAGTTCAAACACCTCATCGCCCACTTTCACGCTGCCTGCACCTCCCACGTTGTAGATGCCGATCTCACGGCGTGTAGTAAAATAGTCGGACTTCAGAGAATCGATCGCCTCCAGTTTCAATGCCTCGCCTGCAGGCATGGCTCCTCCCACAACCATACGGTCATACATCGAATAGACCATATTCACTTCGTTGCTGGTGAAGATGGTCTCAATGAGGAAATCGCGGCGCAAGCGGGCTGTATCATAGTGCTTGGCATCCTCTGGGTGAGCCGAATACCTGACTTCGTAGTTAGTCTTCATCCCAATATTTTTTGTTTGCTGCGTGCAAATATACAAAATATTATATGGTTGACAAAATATGAAGACTTAAAAATGGCAAAAAACGTTGAAAACGTTTTCGTGCTTACAAATACAAACTGGGTATAAATATCATGTTGGAAGTTGGACGACTCGGATTCGAACCGGGAATGACAGAACCAAAACCTGTAGTGTTACCATTACACCATCGTCCAATAATCAATCAAATGCGGTTGCAAAGGTAGTGAAAATTTGGCAATTCGCCAAATTTTCACTCATTTATCTTACTTTACAATCAACAAGTAATAGTTCTTCTTGCCCTTTTGGGCCAGCAGATACTTGCCATCGATCAGATCTTCAGCAGTGATGGGACGGTTCTGGTCAGCAATCTTCTCCTTGTTTAGAGAGACACCGCCACCCTGTACCATCTTACGCATCTCACCCTTCGAGGGGAACACGGGAGCCACAGTAGTGAACAGCTCGATAGCGGGCTGACCTAACTGGTCCTTTGAGATCTCAAACTGGGGCACACCGTCGAACACGTCGAGGAAGGTCTGCTCGTCGAGTTTCTCCAGTCCTTCCTTGGTAGCCTTACCAAAGAGCAGGTTAGAGGCTTCGATAGCGGCATCGAGGGCCTCACGGGAGTGAACCAATACGGTGACCTCTTCTGCCAGGCGCTTCTGCAGCACACGACGACCAGGATCCTGCTTGTGCTCTTCGATGAGTGCATCGATCACGTCCTTCTCTAGTGAAGTGAAGATCTTAATGTAGCGTTCTGCATCATCGTCGCTTACGTTCAGCCAGAACTGATAGAACTTATACGGTGTGGTACGGGCAGGATCGAGCCAGATGTTACCGCTCTCGGTCTTACCAAACTTTTTACCGTCGCTCTTCGTGATCAGCGGACAGGTCAGGGCGAAGGTCTCGACCTCATTGCCGAGGGTGCGACGGATCAGTTCCGTACCAGTAGTCATGTTGCCCCACTGGTCGTTACCACCCAGCTGCAGTTTCACGCCATAGTGCTGGTAGAGATACAGGAAGTCGTAACCCTGCAACAGCTGATATGTGAACTCTGTGAATGAGAGACCGTCGCGAGCCGTACCGTTCAGACGCTGCTGCACGCTCTCCTTAGCCATCATATAATTGACGGTGATATGCTTACCAACCTCTCGTGCGAAGTCAAGGAAGGTGAAGTCCTTCATCCAGTCATAGTTATTCACCATCAGGGCTGCATTGGCATCCTTTGACTCGAAGTCGAGGAACTTGGCTACCTGTTTCTTGATGCACTCCTGATTGTGACGCAGGGTCTCGTCGTTGAGCAGGTTGCGCTCCTGGCTCTTTCCTGAGGGGTCGCCGATCATACCTGTGGCACCACCCACGAGGATCACGGGACGATGACCACAACGCTGCAGATGACGCAGCATCATGATACCACACAGGTGTCCGATATGCAAAGAATCAGCCGTGGGGTCGGTACCCAGATAGGCTGTTACCATTTCTTTCTGGAGCAGTTCTTCTGTGCCAGGCATCATCTGTGCCAGCATGCCGCGCCATTTCAGTTCTTCAACAAAGTTCTTCATCTTTATCTCTAAAATCTTATATCTTAATTCTTTTCTTTCTAAGGAACGGGATCGTAACCGCTACCGCCCCAGGGATTACATCTTAGTATCCGCCAGATAGCCAGTCCGAGTCCTTTGATGGGACCATGTTTCAAGATGGCCTGCTTGGCATATTCGCTACATGTCGGCGTAAAGCGGCATGAGGGGCCTAAGAGTGGAGAGATCGCATATTGGTAGAAGCGGATCGGCAATACCAATAGTTTGGCGATAAACTGTGATAACCATCTCATAACTGTCGGGCGATTTTCTGGAGGATTTTGCTCACCCGTTGCTCTACCTCTGCTGAGACATAGTGTCTGTCGGATAACCAGATGAATGCTACGAGTAACTGCCTGTCGGTTGCCATATGCCCGTAGATGGTCTCTTTATGGTGTCTGAAAGCCTCGCGAACTTGACGTTTCACCCGATTCCTGTCAACGGCATTTTTGAATCGTTTTTTAGGAACACTGATGAGCACCTGGGCTGGGGCACCACCTTGCGGTCTGTCGATGGACATATATACTGCTTTAAGAGGGAATGCCGTCACCGCCTGACTGTCACCCTTCTCAAAGAGCGTTTCCATCAGCTTCTTGCTGACGATGCGCTCCTTCTTGCTAAACGTAGGAGCCACCATCTTGTACGTGCTGTTTAGCCTTGTTTCTCGATCAGGTAGTGTTGCAGGGCACCTGTCATCGAAGGATATTTCTCTGAAGGTGCTTCAATGTCGAGTCGCAGTCCTGCTTCCTTGGCAGCCTTGGCTGTGGTAGGACCGAAAGTGGCGATGGCGATCTTTCCCTGTTTGAAGTTGGGGAAGTTCTTCGTCAGCGACTCGATTCCTGCAGGACTGAAGAATATCAGCATGTCGTAGTCGAAATTCTTCACCTCTTCCTCAGAGAAGTCGTTGCTGACTGTCTTGTACATCACACACTCCCTGTGGGTCAGTTTCTTCGAGTCGAGCAGGTTGGAAAGGCTGTCGTTATGTACGTCGCTCATCGGCACCAGATACTTTTCTGTCTTGTGTTTCACCATCGTAGGAACGAGGTCGTCTATACGCCCCGTCTCTCCAAAGAACACCTTGCGCTTGCGGTACTGCACATACTTCTGGATATAGAGGGCAATCGTCTCTGTCACGCAGAAGTACTTCATGTCCTCTGGGATGGTCACTCTCAGTTCCTTGGCCATATTGAAGAAGTGGTCGATGGCATGACGTGAGGTGAAAACGATGGCTGTATAGTCCAGGATGCTCACCTTTTGTGCACGGAATTCCTTAGAGGTGATGGCCTCTACCTTAATAAAGGGTCGGAATACTAATTCAACGCCAAATCTGTTCGCAATATCGAAATATGGCGACTTCTCACTGCTTGGCTTAGGCTGTGAAACCAGAATCTTCTTGATCATTGTGTCCTAAAAATTTATTTTCAAAATATCCACGATTACCGATAATCCGCCCCAGAGCGTCATTAAAGGTACCATTTCGAGGGCACAAAAGTACAAAAATATTTGCAGAAATAAATCATTTTGCTTAAAAAAGATGGTAAAACTCTTATAAAAGGTCATTATTTTAACCAAAATGAGCACTATGATACAGTACCAGATGGCATTTTGTGCTGGAAGATGCATAAAAGCCAGTAGTGCCAGGGCAGGGTAGAGCAGCAGGCCCTCTAAAGAGGATATGTAGAGGAGTGATGTCAGGAATTTTTTATTTCTGTCGCTATCGAAGAACAAATTGTTCACCATCGTGTAGAGACCGAAGCGCAACAGGTAATAGACTACAAACACCCCTAAGAAAATACCCAATAACGCATATTCCGACGATGTCACATAGGTCGAAGCCAGAAATTCTGTGGCGTAGAGATAATAGAGCAGGGCATAGACGATGCAGGTCAGTCCGGTCAGAATGATCTGCATGTAGATCTCACCACTGGTCTCGGATAATGACAGACTGTTCTTGGAGGGGCGGATGAAGTTCTTAGCTTGTCCCACGATGAAGTTTGACATCCTCGAAAACGTGAAGGCAATAAGCAAGAAGCCAATGATCAACAGACTTGTGATGAGATGATCGTTGGCATAGGAGTAGGGTATGGGATCGCCTGCCATTCCGTAATATTCCTGTGCACTGAGTTCCTCGTGGTAGAGACTGTCGTTTGAGAAGAAGTTCTCACGATAATACTGGGGCAGACTCACTGCCTTCAGGTCCTTGGGGATACCTTCACCTGGCAGATGCAGTGTGTCGGGCTGTTCACTATATCGGATCTCCCTGGGCTCCAACCACGCTTGGATGGCAGAGTCCTGCTGGGCTGGTGTCGCATCCTTAGGCAATAACCGCAGCACCTGATAAGGCGTCTGCGGTTTTGTCGGATGAACTTCCACGATCGTCTCAGGCGCCGTGGCTTCAATCGTTGTCTGGATGCTATCTCCTATGATCATGCTTTAAGCCAGTCCGAAAGCCTGGCGGATATCCTCTACGCGATCCAGCTTCTCCCAGGTGAAGAGTTCTACATCAATAACCTTCGTCTCGTGGTAGTGGCTGGTGAATGTCTTCTTCTTGATTTCCGACTGACGTCCCATGTGACCGTAGGCTGCTGTCTCGCTGTACATGGGTTGGCGCAGTTTCAGCGTACGTTCAATGGCCTTCGGACGCAAGTCGAACAACTGCTCGATCTTCTTGGCAATCTCACTATCGCTCATCTGCACCTTACTGCGGCCATAGGTGTTCACGTAGATGTTCATGGGCTTTGCCACGCCGATGGCATAGCTGATCTGCACGAGCATCTCGTCGGCTACACCTGCAGCCACCATATTCTTGGCGATATGACGGGCTGCATAGGCTGCAGAGCGGTCCACTTTCGAGGAATCTTTGCCTGAGAAAGCACCGCCGCCGTGAGCACCCTTGCCGCCATAGGTATCTACGATGATCTTTCGTCCTGTCAGACCGGTGTCACCGTGAGGACCGCCGATCACAAACTTACCTGTGGGGTTCACGTAGTATTTGATGTCGTCGCCGAAGAGGTCGAGCACCTTCTTCGAATGAATCTGCTGCTTGACGCGGGGAATCAGGATGTTAATCACGTCGTCCTTGATCCTGGCCAGCATCTTCTCGTCATCGCTGTCGAACTCATCGTGCTGTGTTGAGACGACGATGGTGTCGATGCGCTCGGGAATACCGTCGTCGCTGTATTGGATAGTCACCTGACTCTTGGAGTCCGGACGCAGGTAGGTCATCTCCTTACCTTCCTTGCGGATGTCTGCCAAAGTGCGCATGATCAGGTGGGCCAGGTCAAGACTTACGGGCATAAAACTCTCGGTCTCATTGGTGGCATAGCCGAACATCATGCCCTGGTCGCCAGCGCCCTGCTCGTCCTCATTGCCGTTATCCACACCTCGGTTAATGTCGGCACTCTGCTCGTGGATGGCACTCAGGATACCACATGAGTCACCATCGAACTGATACTCTGCCTTGGTGTAACCGATACGTTTGATTGTATTGCGGGCAATGGTCTGCAGGTCAATATATACCTCACTGCGTACCTCACCCATAATCACCACCTGTCCAGTGGTTACAAATGTCTCACAGGCCACGCGTGCCTTCTCGTCATAAGCCAGGAACTGGTCGAGAATGGCGTCTGAAATCTGGTCGGCCACCTTATCGGGATGGCCCTCAGATACTGATTCTGATGAAAAAAGATAACTCATAAATAAGATTCTTGAATTAATTCGGCTGCAAAATTACTAATAAGTAGGCAAAATACCAAATTTTAGTCCTTTTACCTTTTTACTTTTTTACCTTTTTATATTTCTCGGGTGGTGTTCCAGAATCTCCCGTCTAAGCGTCGATGTGTCGATATGGGTGTAGATTTCCGTCGTACCGATACTCTCATGCCCCAGCAGTGCCTGGATGAAACGCAGGTCGGCACCACCCTCCAACAGTGCCGTGGCAAACGAGTGGCGTAGTGTATGGGGAGAGATGGTCTTCTCAATACCTGCTGCCTCGGCCTGTCGTTTGATCATGATCAGGATCATCACTCGTGTCAGATGCTTTCCGTAGCGGTTCAGGAACACATAGTCTTCCTCGCCGGGTTTGATGGTCATGTGGCAACGGTCGTCAAACCAGAATTTCAGTTCCTGGATGGCTTTTTGGGAGATGGGCACCAGCCGCTCTTTCGAGCCTTTACCCATAACCCTCACATATTCCTCTTCCAGATACAGATTCGAAAGTTTCAGGTTTACCAGTTCACTCACACGCAGTCCGCAGGAGAACAACACCTCGATGATGGCGCGGTTACGGTGTCCTTCCCATTTTGAGAGGTCGATGCTCGCCTCTAACTGGTCCACTTCCTGAGGCGTCAGTACTTCAGGCAGATGCTCACCGATCTGGGGCGACTCCAACAGTTCCGTAGGATCGTCATCACGATAACCGTCTAACTGTAGGAAACGGAAGAACGACCTTACACCACTCAGTATCCTGCATTGGGATCGTGGGTGGATGCCGATGTCGTGGAGCCCTGCCGAGAATGCTTCCAGATCTTCTAGTGTCACGTCTCTGGCATCCTTCTCTTCATGATCCAGATAGTCGAGCAGTTTCTGTAAGTCGCGCTGGTAGGCATCGAGCGTGTTAGGCGACATATTGCGCTGCAGTTTCAGATAGCGCACATAACTTTTTATGATGTCCTTTTCCATATTTTCGGCAAAGGTACGAAATAATTCTTAATTATTTAATTCTTAATTCTTAAATTTTTCGTAACTTTGCAGCCGTTACATGTAATTTCAAAGGTGTATGAAGATTCAGATTATCAATGGTCCCAACCTCAATCTGTTAGGACAGCGCGAACCAGGTATCTATGGCGACGAGTCGTTCGACAGTTATCTGCCTAAGTTACGGGCTGCATTTCCTGATGTGGAGATAGCCTATTTTCAGAGCAATGTCGAGGGCGAACTCATCGACAGGATGCAGCAGGCTGGTTTCTTCGATGGCTACGACGGCATTGTGCTCAATGCGGGTGCCTATACCCATACCAGTGTGGCGCTGCACGACTGCATTCGCTCACTGAAGTGCCCTGTCATCGAAGTTCATATCTCCAATGTGCACAAGCGTGAGACGTTCCGTCACCAGTCACTCATCTCCGCCGCCTGTCTCGGTGTGATCTGCGGCTTCGGTCTCGACAGTTATCGCTTGGCCATAGAAGGATTGATAGCCCATTGTCAGAAATAGAAGATTATATCCTGCGCCATACGGAGCCTGAGCCCGATTATCTCTATCGTCTCTGGCGTGCCACGAACATCCATACCATCCATGGCCGCATGGCCAGCGGACATCTGCAGGGTCGTCTGCTGAAGATGCTCGTCAGGATGATACGTCCTGCCACGATCCTTGAGGTCGGTACGTTCAGCGGCTACAGTGCCATCTCGATGGCTGAGGGCCTTGACGAGGGCGGACGACTCTACACCTTTGAGATTAACGATGAGATGGAGGACTTTACGCGTCCTTGGATCGAAGGTTCTCCAGTGGCTGATAAGATTGAGTTCATCATTGGTGATGCGCTCATCGAAGCCCCGAAACTCGGTATCCAGTTTGATATGGCCTTTATCGATGGCGACAAGCGCACTTATCGTGAGTGCTATGAGATGGTGATGACCATCCTCCGACCAGGTGGCTTCATCCTCGCCGATAATACGCTTTGGGATGGTCATGTGGTCGATCATGCCTATGACCAGGACCGGCAGACACAGGGTATCGAGACATTTAACGACTATATTGCTGACGACGATCGGGTAGAACAGGTCATTCTGCCCCTCCGCGACGGCCTCACATTAATAAGAAAGAAGTAATTATGCAAGAGACAAGACAAAACAAAATCGCACGACTGCTCCAGAAAGAGCTCTCACTGATATTCCAGCAACAGACCCGCGCCACCCATGGCACGATGGTTAGCGTCACCCGTGTAAAAATCTCCCCCGACCTGAGTATCTGCACCGCCTATCTCAGTATCTTTCCCAGTGAAAAGGGTGAGGAGATCCTAGCAAATGTCAATGCCAATACCAAGGGTATAAGATATGAATTAGGTACGCGCGTGCGTAATCAACTCCGCATCATCCCCGAGCTGCGTTTCTTTATCGACGACAGCCTCGATTACATCGAACGTATCGACGAACTGCTGAAGAAATGAATTTCCCGTTTTTCATTGCACGTCGGTATCTCTTCTCGAAGAAATCCACCAACGCCATCAATATCATCAGTGCCATCTCTGTTGTAGGTGTCGCCGTTGCCACGATGGCCCTTGTGGTTACACTCAGCGTCTTCAATGGTTTCCACGACCTTGTGGCGACCTTCTTCACTTCCTTTGATCCGCAACTGAAAGTGGTGCCTGTAAAAGGAAAGACTGTAGCAGCCGATGACCCTGTGCTGACGCAGATACGCCAGCTCCCTCAGATAGAAGTGGCCACAGAGTGTGTGGAAGATCAGGCACTTGCCATTTATAACGGCCATCAGGCCACAGTCATGGTGAAGGGTGTCGAAGATAATTTCGACCGTCTCACCCGTATCAATGAAATCTTAGTGGGTGACGGTGAGTTCAGCCTTCATGCTGCTGGTATGGACTATGGCATCCTGGGTATCCAGTTGGCTGAGCAGCTTCATACGGGTTACACCTATGACCACCCGCTGAAGATCTATGCCCCACGTCGTGAAGGTCAGTTCGACCTCACTAACCCAGAGGAGGCCTTCGAGGAAGACGAACTCTACTCGCCAGGTGTACTTTTCAACGTGAAACAAGCGAAATACGACAAGAATTATATCATCACCAACCTTGCCTTTGCCCGTCGCATCTTCGGTCAGCAAGGCATGCTGTCCTCACTGGAACTGCGTCTCAAGCCTGGCAGTAACTTTGATGCCGTCAAATCGGAGATTCAACAACTTTGTGGTGAGCAGTTCGTTGTGCGCGACCGTTTCGAACAGCAGGATGACACCTTTAAGATCATGAAGATCGAGAAGTTCATTGCCTATATCTTCCTCACCTTCATTCTCATGGTGGCCTGTTTCAATATCATCGGCTCACTTTCCATGTTGATCATCGATAAGAAAGACGATGTTGTCACCCTGCGTAACCTCGGCGCCAGTGATCGTCAGATCATCCGTATCTTCCTTTTTGAAGGTCGTCTCATCTCTGCCATCGGTGCTGTGATAGGTATTGTCATTGGTCTGGTGCTTTGTTGGGTTCAGCAGCAATATGGACTGGTGGGACTTGGTTCCACTACAGGTAATTTCGTTATCGATGCTTATCCTGTCAGTGTCCATCCAGAGGATATACTGCTGATCTTCCTCACAGTCCTTATCGTCGGATTCCTCGCCGTCTGGTATCCTGTCAGGTATTTCGCCCGTCGGCTCTTAGCCTAAAATAATAAATCCCCGCCAGTCAGCGGGGATTTATTATTTGCTTATTTCAATCAGTCTTAAATCAACTTGAGTGTTCCCATCAGGTAAACAAGACCGAAACCAAGTACCATTGAGATAACACCCATGATGATACCAACCTTCGACATGTCGCCCTGCTTTACATAGCCAGTAGCGAAAGCCAGCGCATTTGGTGGGGTAGAGATAGGCAGAATCATGGCAGATGATGCTGCGATAGCTACACCAATCAATACGGTACCTGTGCCACCAATAGGAGCGAGTTTGTCGCCCATAGCACCGCAGACAACAGCCAGGATAGGCATCAGCAAAGCTGCAGTAGCAGAGTTTGAGATGAAGTTTGACAGCAGATAGCAGATAGCACCACCGAGCATCAGGATGAGCAGTGGCGAGAACTCGCCGAAGGGGATGCTCTCTACGGCATTGGCAGCCAGACCAGAAGCATTCAGACCATAACCGAGGGCAAAACCTCCGGCTACCATCCAGATGACGCTCCAGTTAATCTGTTCCAAGTCACGTTTGTTAATCACACCCGTCAGGGCGAAGATACAGAAAGGAACCATAGCTACCGTATTGGCATTGATGCCGGTGAAACGGTCAGAAAGCCAGAGAACGATGGTCAGGAAGAAGGTGATGATGACCACGGTGGAATGGAATCCCTTCTGCATGCCACCATCGATTTTCAACTCAACAGTCTTCTGGCTGAAGGGGAAGAATTTCAGGAGCAGTCGCCAACTGATGAATAGCAGAACGACAACGAGTGGGAACATGAACATCATCCACTGACCGAAACCGAGACCCATATTCAATCCCTCAGGATCGTTCAGATACTTCAGGGCGATATTGTTTGGAGGTGTACCGATAGGCGTACCCATACCACCGAGGTTTGCGGCTACAGGAATCGACATTGCCAAAGCAATGCGACCCTTACCCTCTGGAGGCAACTGACGGAACACTGGCGTCAGGAACGTCAACATCATAGCTGCGGTAGCCGTGTTAGATACGAACATTGAGAACAGACCTGTTACCAGCAGGAAGCCAAGGAGCACCATCTCACTCTTTGTACCAAAGGGACGAAGCAGCACCTTTGCCAACTGAGCATCGAGACCCGTCTTCGTCGCAGCGATAGCCAGTACGAATCCACCGATAAACAGCATGATAACAGGATCGGCAAAGCAGGCCATTACACCTTTATAAGATAATAGCTTACCTACTTCTTCCTCATTGACCATTGGGGCAATACCACTATCCGTACAGAAAAGCAGCATCAGTACCATGATGGCAATAGAAGTAGCCCATGATGAAACGATTTCGAGAATCCACATCAGTGTGGCAAACGCAAAGATGGCGATAACACGCTGCTGGACAACGGTAAGGTTCTGAATGCCAAACCATTCGGTTGGCATGTTCCAGAGTAAGAGGGTTACTAATGCCACAAGGGCAATCTTCACGGCACGCTTAGAGCTGTCTTCTGGATGATACTTCCTCTGGTGACGCATCTTATGATACGTTTCTACCAGATTAAAGCCTTCGTAAATGTGAAACATATAATTATTTAGTTCTTTATTGAGTTTATTCGGAAAACCGCGTGCAAAGTTACGAAGTTTTTCCGATATCACCTTCGCCTGCGCGAATTATTTGGTGTATAAAATACGCATAAAATCCAAAAATGACGTTTCTGTGCTATTTACTGGTCAATGATTGTTATGTGGACTTTGCAAAGTGGTGATAATATAAAGACTACGCCACCAGTGGGGCGTAGTCTGTATAATGTATTGGGAATAAGCAACTAACTTATTTCTTGAAGGCCTCGTCCAGATCGGGATAAGAGGCTTTCTTGGCATCATCGAGTTCGAGATAAGCACGCTCAGTGAAGTGCAACAGGTTTGCTACGAACGAAGAGGGCCACTGACGTACCATCCGGTTCATCTTTGTGGCGGTATCGTTGTAAACCATACGGCTCATACGTACCTTCTCTTCATAGTCACGCATACCGTCCATTGCCTCTTGGTAAAGCGTATTTGCCTTCAACTCGGGGTAGGCCTCGCCGATGGCGATCAGTCGGCCCAGCACCTGTGAGATGGCCCCCTGCTGTTCATTGATCTGTTCAGCTGTGGTGACATTACCTATACGACGCTCACTGATAGTGTTGATCAGCGTCTCTGACTCATGCTTGGCATACTGGGCAGCGGTCTTAGCCAGGGCCGTAATAGCATCCCAACGGGAGTTCAACTGTACAGAGATCTGACTCGTAGCGTTCTTGCAGAGCTCATCCAGATGGACGAGTTCACGCTGCGTTGTGATGATATAGCCGATTACCATAACGGCAAGGACTACAATAATGATGAGAATAATTGTTGCCATAACCTTTTGTATTTGTTATTTCACCTCCCAAATGTCGTTGGTCTCCAGGAGTTCGGAGAAGTTGTGGTACTTCTTCATGCCAGAAACCTCTTCCAACTGTGCATAGACAGCGTCGTTGTAGGTAGGCGCATCCACATCACGGATTACACCGAGAGCGATGGGGAATCCATCGTTGTTACCCATCAGAGCTAACTTCAACTGCAGGGTGTTATCCTCACAATGAGCATCATGAACGAGTACATCGTCGATGGTGTAGCCATCCTTACCGATCTCTACAACCTTCAGACCGAAGCCTTGTTGTACGAGACCGAACTCATTGTTCTCACCGAACACGAGCTTCTCGCCGTGCTTCACGTAGATGGCGTTCTTCTTACGGCCCTCATTATTGTAAACCGCATCGTGGCAGTGATCATTGAAGATGACACAGTTCTGCAAAACCTCAGTGACGCTGGCACCTTTGTGCTCATAAGCAGCCTTCAGTACCTCTACACTGCCTTTGGCATCGGTAGCCACACAACGGGCGAAGAAGTGTCCGCGGGCACCGAAGCAGAGCTCTGCAGGACGGAAGGGATCCTCAACCGTGCCGTAAGGGCTCGACTTAGAGACGAAGCCACGTGGTGAGGTGGGAGAGTACTGGCCCTTGGTCAAACCGTAGATGCGGTTGTTCAAGAGAATCATGTTCAGGTCGATGTTACGACGGTTGGCGTGGATGAAGTGGTTACCACCGATAGCCAGTCCGTCACCATCACCTGATACCTGCCAGACGGTGAGGTTGGGGTTTGCCACCTTGGCACCAGTAGCGATGGCAGCGGCACGACCGTGGATGGTGTTCATGCCGTAGGTTGCCATGTAGTGGGGCAGACGGCTGGAACAACCGATACCTGAGATAACTGCTACGTTCTCAGGGGCTACGCCAATCTCGGCCATAGCCTTATGGAGTGAAGCCAGGAAGAAGTGGTCGCCACAACCAGGGCACCAACGGGGCTGGCCTTTCTTGAAATCTTGTGCTGTATAACTCATAATGCTTTACTTCTTTAAAATGTCCTCGAATGCGTTGACTAACTCTTCTACGACGAAAGGCTGTCCCTTCACCTGGTTGAACTGGAAGGGTACGAAGTTATCAACCTTCATGCGCAGATAACCAGCGAGCTGACCCATGTTCTGCTCAGCCACTACCACCTTCTTATAGTTAGAGAGTACGGCAGCAGTGTTCTTCGGCAGCGGGTTCAGATACTTGAAATGGGTCTGAGCCACCTTGTAGCCCTTGGCACGGAGTTCTTCCATAGCCGAGCGCAGATGGCCATAAGTAGAACCGAAGCCCACGATCAGCAGATCGGCATCGTTCACGTCGCCATCCACCTCAAGATCGGGCACCTGAATGTTGGCAATCTTCTGCTGGCGCAGACGCGTCATCAGGTCGTGGTTCTCAGGATTGGTAGAGATAGCACCAGTATTAGAGTCTTTCTCCAGACCGCCAAGGATGTGGGTGAAGCCCTCACGACCAGGTACAGCCCAGTAGCGGGTGCCGTTCTCAGCACGCATATACGGAGTCCATTTACCCTTCAGTTCCTCAGGAACGTATGGCGGGTTGATGGGATCGAGTTTCGCCATCTCAGGGAGTTTGAATGCACCAGAGCCGTTGGCTACGAAGGCATCGGTGAGCAGCACAACAGGTGTCATATGCTCAAGGGCCATCTTACAAGCCTGATAAGCGGCATCGAAACAGTCGGTAGGACTGGTAGCAGCCATCACAGGCATGGGACTCTCACCATTACGACCGAACAGTGCCTGCAGCAAGTCGGTCTGCTCAGACTTTGTGGGAAGACCTGTAGCAGGACCACCACGCTGTACATCGAGTACTACGAGTGGCAACTCCATGATCACAGCGAGGTTCATAGCCTCACTCTTCAGGCAGATACCAGGACCAGAGGTAGAGGTAACACCCAGTGCACCAGCGAATGAAGCGCCGAGGGCAGAGGCACAACCAGAGATCTCGTCCTCACACTGAACGGTGATCACACCGCAAGACTTATGCTTAGAGAGCTCGTGGAGCACGTCGGTAGCAGGAGTGATAGGATAGGAACCCAGATAGAGTTTCAGACCTGCCTTCTCTGCAGCAGCGATGAAACCGTAGGCCGTAGCCTTGTTACCAGTGATATCCATATAGCGTCCAGGTACCTTCTCCTTAGACTCCACGCGATAGACGTTGACAGTAGAAGAGTGGGTGTTGTGTCCGTAGTCGTAACCAGCCTGGATCACCTTGATGTTTGCCTCAGCGATGGCAGGCTTCTTGGCGAACTTCTCGCGCAGGAAGTTGGCTACGAGGTTCAGGTCGCGATCGAAGAGCCAGCAGACGAGACCCAGGGCGAACATGTTACGGCACTTCATCATGGCCTTCATGTCCATACCAGAATCAGCGAGACAGTCCTTCACCATCGTGGTGAGTGGGCACTGGATCACGCGATCTGGGTCGATATTCATCTCACCGAGATAGTCTTCAGTCTGGAACTGAGCCTTCTCCAAGTCCTTGGGACCGAAGGAGTCGGTATCGATGATGATGGTGGCACCCGGCTTAGCATAACGGTACTGCGTCTTCAGCGCAGCAGCGTTCATGGCTACCAGCACGTCGCATTTGTCGCCAGGCGTATAGACCTGACCTGCGCCGATGTGAACCTGGAAACCAGACACACCAGTGAGCGAACCTTGCGGGGCGCGGATGTCAGCGGGATAGTCGGGGAATGTAGAGATGCCGTTACCAACGGTGGCACTGACCGTAGAGAAGATGTTTCCAGCGAGTTGCATACCGTCGCCAGAGTCACCCGAGAAGCGTACGACCACTTGGTCAAGCTCCTTCACTTCTAATTTTTCAGCCATATTCTTTAATAATTAACTAATGTTCTAGCAATGATTATTGAAAATCGCTGCAAAATTATTCAATTCTGCCCTAAATACCAAAAGAAAAACGTAAAAAATGCATATTTGCTTGCGAATTTTGGTAAATTCATGCAAATATGCATTTCTTTTACAATAAATATTCAGTTCTTGACAGGTGTTAATATTCGAATGACGAACCGCCAAGGAACTCACGCAACAGTGATGTGGGCGGAATCTGCGTTTCGGGAATAGGCTTGATGTACTTCAGGAACTTCAGCAGGCGGTAAGCCTCTGCATGCTCAGGACAGTCCTCAGGCACCTGCTCCAGCAGGGGCTCTGCCTGACTCTTGATAACCGCCAGTTCGAAAAGCATGGCTGTATTGAACATGGCGTCGGCATTCTCCTGATAGGGGAAGATCCACTTGTTCTCACCAGCACGGACTGACGGCCAACGGCGGATCGTGTCCAAA
>JAEEGI010008862.1_pt1 | contig 22151 bp, 21 predicted proteins | sample 8958751 | NCBI WGS metagenome assembly JAEEGI01 (sample SAMN16246545, study PRJNA631951) | gut metagenome | biome: gut microbiome; feature: rumen; material: KS-attached | host: Bos | place: Iran: Karaj | collected 2018-10 | reverse complement strand
GGTCGTGGAGCTCCCCGGCGTGAGGAAGGAGGACATCGTGCTCGAGGGCAACAAGTCCTCCCTGCAGGTATCGGTGGACACCGAGAACAAGAAGTTCAGGAAATCCATCGCTCTGCCCTGCGAGGTGGACGAGGACTCCGCCCACGCGGAGTACAACAACGGCATCCTCGAGGTCAGCCTCAACGCCAAGAATCCCATCGGATCCGGAAAGCGGATTGCCATCGCATGACCCTCCGACCGGGCACTCCGTGCCCGGCAAACCATTTACGGCACATCGGTGCATCCCAACCCCATTCTGAACGATGTGCCGGAACATTTCCATTCCATGAAGCGGTCCGCCGGCGGCAGGATCGGGAACGGGTAAGAAATAAAAAAGATAAGACGGAGGGGGTGACCCCTCCGGTTCAGTGTTTCCTTCCGAAGGCGAAGACCGCGCCGACGGCCGCGACGGCAATGGAGATGGCCAGGGCGTAGAAGATCGGCTGTATTCCGCCGTCCTCAGCGTCTGCGACGGGGTCGAACGCGGACTCCTCAGCGATCACGTAGTACGAGAAGTGGTCCGTCTCGAAGGTGATCGTGTGGTTGACCATGTCGTACACGGTGACCCTCTTGTAGACCGTTCCGTCATCATCGATGAAGAACACGGTGATGCTGAGCGGGTTCTCGCCCTCCCTGAGCTCGTAAGGCACCGTGACGGTCGCCTTTCCTCCGAGGTCCCTGCCGGTGTTCACGCCGTTGATGCTCGCGGTGAGCTGGACGACCTTGTGGTCGCCGACCACCCTCTGCTGTGCGGCGGTAAGGGTACCGGCGTAGTTGGAGATGCTGAACTCGATGGAGTCGCTGTCGTCCGCGGCCTTCGACGAGAGGTGCGAGGCGATGTCGGAATCGATCTTGATGGTTCCGACTCCCGCCTTCACCGCGAAGGAGGCGTTGCTCTCACCGACCGAGGCCATGGAGGACTAGGCTGCGCCATGAGCGACGCGGACTGCGACTATCTCATAGACGCCACAGGCTATTACCACAGAGAGAGCGAGTACAGGATACTGGACCTGAACTCTGATCTGGACAAGATAGTGGCGCTCTCGGATGATACCGCCGGCAGGGCGGAGATCGACGAGGCAGTGCTGGGAGACATGGACACCTACATCTTCGATTTCCTGGACTACATGTCCCAGAACCGAAAGTCGGATGCGTTCCTTCTTCTCAGCAACATGCTTTCAGCCAGGAGGGATGTTTTCTCCATCCTGGGAAGCCTTATCAATCAGTTCGAACTGATGACAGAGGTCAAGGAACTCAAGGAGAACGCCTATGACCTGACGGCAATGTCCAAAGAACTCAAGGTCCATGAATTCAGGATCCGCAAGTCAATGACCGCGGGAAACAGGATGAGCCTTGAAAGGCTCAAGAGGATCCTGGTGGACCTCTATGAGACAGATGCGGCCATAAAGAGGGGAGACATCGACGGAGGCGTGGCTCTGGAACTTCTCGTGGGGAGGATCTGATATGGACAGGTCCAGACAGATAAAGGCTGACATGCAGCTTCTGCTCATTACCTTCTGCTGGGGAATTTCCTACGTTTTCACGAAACTCTGCCTCCAGCACATGAGCCCCATGATGCTCCTGGCTTACAGGTTCCTCATAGGCTTTGTCGTAGTGGCTGTGATCTTTCGCAAAAACCTTGTGAGGCTCAACGGAGTCACTTTGAAATACGCGCTTTTATGCGCGGTTTCTCTTTTTGTAACGTACGCTGCAGTGACCTACGGACAGTTGTACACCTCGTCCACCAAGGCCAGCTTCCTGTGTGCTCTGACCACCATACTGACGCCCATTATTGCGTTTTTTGTGCTGAAACAGAGGCAGGAGAAGAGTCTTGTGGTGGCGGTGGTCATCTGTTTCGTAGGAATAGCCCTAATGACTCTGGGAGAAGGTTTCCGGATCGACATGACGGAATTCAAGGGAGACATCCTCTGCATAATCTGTGCGGTCACCTATGCCATCAACCTGCTTACCGTTGAAAAGGCCGTAAGGACAGAAGGCGTGGATGCCGCTGGGCTGGGTGTGATACAGCTTCTGATCGTGGGGCTTCTGGATCTGGGACTTGCTGCTGTGAAGCACGAACTGGTACTGCCGGGGGATCCCGCGGTATGGGGAATGATCCTGGTGCTGGCTCTGCTCTGCACCGCCATGGCTCTGGTACTTCAGCCCATAGCCCAGAGGCATACAACGGCGTCCCACGTGGGAGTGATATACGCCCTGGAGCCGGTGTTTTCGGCCATTGCGGCCATGCTGATACTTCACGAGTTCATGACCTTCAGGAACTATGTGGGGGCGGCCCTCATGCTCATCAGCATATTCATAATGGAGATAGACTGGAGCAAAATAAAAAAGCAGGCAGACGGTTAAGTCTGTCTGCTCTTTGTCTTTTTGTGACCGGATCATCTGCTCTGTTCTATGAGCTCACGTGCGGATCTCAGTGAATTCTCTGTTATTTGAGAACCGCTGATCAGGCGGGCGATCTCATTGACCTTCTGTTCATCGCTGAGATATTCCATGCGGGTGGAGGCTGAATGCTCTCCACTCTCTTTTATTATACTGAAGTTGTGGTCTCCCGCAGCAGCTATCTGGGGGAGGTGAGTTATGCAGATGACCTGGCGGTCTTTGGCAATGGACCTGAGTTTCCTGGCAACGACCGAGGCGGTGTAACCGGAGATACCGGTGTCTATCTCGTCGAAGATGACGGTGGGTACCGCATCATAGGCGCTGATCACATCTCTGAAGGCCAGCATGATCCTGGATATCTCTCCGCCGGAGGCGATCCTGTAGAGGGGTCTCAGCGGCTCACCCTTGTTGGTGGAGATAAGTATCTCAACATTGTCGATACCGTTCTCCTGAGGCTGTTCCATGGGAGTGATCTGTATCTTAAGATCAGTGTCGTTGAAATTCAGCTCCTTCAGTTCTTCAAGGATCCTTACTTCAAGTTCCGATGCGGCCTCCTGGCGTTTCGCGGTGAGGACGCTGCAGGAATTCAGAAGAGTGTTTCTCTTCTCGATGAGGTCCTTCTTGAGGGCAGCCTCCTGACTGTCGAAGTTCTCCACTGAAATTATCTTCTGATCCAGTTCATCCTTGTATGAAAGTATGCCTTCGATGTCCATGGCGTACTTCCTCTTGAGGCTGTCGATGAGAGAAAGTCTGGATATGGCTTCGTCCAGATCATCTTCAGAGAAGCTGAGAGACTCTGTCAGACCTCCGATGGCAGATGACACGTCCTCCAGGTCATAATATATCCCTGTAAGCTTCTCCAAAAGATCCGACAGCTCGTCGGACACGGAGGAAACGGATTCAAGAGCCCCGCGGGCTCTGGATATGAGATCCAGACCTGCGCCGTCAGATGAAAGGGAAGAGGAGGCTGTCGAGAGGGCCTCGAATATCCTTCCTGAATTCTTCATCATGGAGATCTTTTGCTCCAGCTCTGCGTCTTCTCCCGGAGTGAGGGATGCCCTTGCTATCTCAGAGGATTCAAATTTATAAAAATCCAGATCGCGGGCGGTCTTCTTCCTGAGATTGAGCAGGGCGACCAGACGTGCCTTGGACTCAGAATATGCCTTGAAGTCTGCAGCCACTGCTTCCTTCGGACCCGCCACCAGATCGGGGCGGTAGCTGTCCAGAAGGTCAATGTGGGAAGCGGGATCCAGAAGGGTCTGGCTGTCATACTGACCGTGGATGTCCGCCATCCTGTGGGAGAGCTCATTGAGCCTGGTGAGGGTGACCGCCTCGCCGTTGAGCTTGCAGACGTTCTTGCCCTGACGGTTCAGCTCCCGGTGGAGAACTATCTCTTCACCGTCCAGATCGCCGATGATCTCTACCGTGGCCTTGTCGGTGCCTGTTCGGATGCACGACGAATCAGCCCGGCTTCCGAGGGCCAGGCTGACAGCTTCGATGACTACGGATTTGCCGGCGCCGGTCTCTCCTGTGAAGACGTTGAGCCCGTCAAAAATATCCGTCTCTATATCCTCGATGAGGACGAAGTTTTGGATGTGGATGTGGTTGATCATTAAGTGTTAGCCTCAGTCAGATCCCTTGAGGATACGGTTGAATTCCTGGATGATCGCCGGAACGTTGGCCTTCTGGTCAACGGCAACGAAGAGGGTGTTGTCACCCGCAATGGTCCCTACGATGTGGGCGATCCCCGAAGTGTCAACCGCTTCGCCTGCAGCGTTGCCGCAGCCCGAAAGGGTCTTGATAACGATGATGTTCTCAGCACTTTCGATGGAAACTACAGTATGCTTGAGTATCTTCTCAAACCTCTCCTTGAGGGGAAGATCATTGGAGCGGTTCACCGTGTAGCGGTACTTACCGTCGGGTGACAGCGCCTTCACAAGCTGGAGTTCCTTTATATCTCTGGATATTGTTGCCTGAGTTACCTCGAAACCTTCATCTTTAAGCATGGATGCAAGTTTATCCTGTGTATCGACATCATTGTTTTCGATTATTTCGATTATCTTGTTCTGTCTCATGTAACGCATGCTTATCCACCTCTCAATTCAGCGCAAAATACAATATCATGTGGCATTATCCACCATATATACTTTAACATCTGCCGTGCATAAAATCAAGTAAACATGCATAAATCATTAAAAACAACAAAATATGAGCTTTAAAATGCGGTGGACAAACAAATGTTCCCTATGCTATACTTTTTGCATGAGAATTTTAGGAATAGACCCGGGCTACGCCATCCTGGGATGGGGCGTAGTGGACGTGGAGGGCAACCGTTTCAAGGCCGTTGCATACGACTCCATACTCACAGATAAAGATACGCCGATGCCCAAGAGGCTGAGCCAGCTTTATGACGGACTTCAGGAGATAATCGCAAGATACTCTCCGGATGAAGCATCAATAGAGGAACTTTACTTCAACAACAACGCCAAGACTGCCATCATGGTAGGGGAAGCGAGAGGCGTTGCTGTTTTGGCGTGCGAGAAGGGCGGTTTAAGAGTAAATGAATATACGCCCCTTCAGATCAAACAGGCCCTGGTGGGCTACGGACGTGCGGACAAGAAACAGGTACAGCAGATGGTGAAGACCATACTCAACCTGGACGCCGTTCCGAAGCCCGATGATACTGCGGACGCGCTGGCTGCCGCCGTCTGCCATGCACACTCCTCGGGAGGAGCAGGGGGCGAGAGGAAGCTCAGAATAAGAAAGGGAATTTAGTTAAGAGATGATCAGATTTTTGAAAGGAACGCTTGCGGGACAGCATGACAATTACATAGTGCTGGAGACAGCTGCAGGCATAGGATTCAAGGTGTTCGTGCCCTCAGGATCTCCGGTATATAAGAACGCCGAGGGAGACGAGATACAGGTATTCACGGAGATGATCGTGTCGGAGAACGACATGAGCCTCTACGGCTTCCACAACATGGAGTCCGTGGACATGTTCAACCTACTCACTTCAGTTTCCGGCATCGGTCCCAAGGCAGCCATGTCCATTCTGGGCTCCATGCCTCTGGACCAGCTTAAGCGGGCCATATTCATGGGAGATGTGAAGGAACTGTCCAGAGCTCAGGGCGTAGGCAAGAAGACTGCCGAGCGCCTGGTGGTGGAACTGAAGGACAAAGTTGGATACTTCGACTCCGGCGAAGAAACTTCCGGCGTCGGACAGAGTGCGGTCTCCATGGAGGAGGCAGACGGCGCCAGACAGGAAGCCATCGCAGCCCTCATAAGTCTGGGATACCAGAGGCAGGAAGCGTTCGCCGCGGTATCCAAGGTGGGAGAAGAAGGCCTCAGCGCCGAAGAATACATTAAGAAGGCACTTAAAAATCTGTTCTGAAAGGATTAGAAATGGCAGAAGACAGACTTACGAATCTGAGCCAGTTTGAGGGAGAAGCAAGGCAGGAAGCCGGACTCAGACCTCAGACTCTTGACGAATACATAGGCCAGCAGTCGGTGAAGGACAACCTTAAGATCTTCATCGAAGCAGCGAAACTCAGGCACGATCCCCTGGACCACGTGCTGTTTTACGGTCCCCCGGGACTGGGCAAGACCACTCTGGCAGGCATTATCGCCAATGAGCTTGGAGTAGATATAAAGATCACATCCGGCCCTGCCATCGGAAGAGCGGGAGACCTGGCTGCAATACTGACCAATCTCAATGATAACGATGTGCTCTTTATAGATGAGATACACAGGCTGAACCGCTCCGTGGAGGAGGTGCTTTACTCCGCCATGGAGGATTATGCTCTGGACATCATAATCGGCAAAGGCCCTTCGGCCAGGTCCATCAGGCTGGACCTTTCCAAGTTCACCCTGATCGGTGCCACCACCAGGGCGGGATCACTGTCCGCACCTCTCAGAGACCGTTTCGGCGTCATAGGCAAGTTCGAACTCTATACAGAGGACGAACTCAAGAAGATCATCAAGAGGTCGGCAGACGTCCTGAACATAGGCATCGACGAAGCCTCCCTTCAGGAGATGGCCAAGCGTTCCAGAGGAACGCCCCGTGTGGCCAACAGGATGCTCAAGCGTGTCAGAGACTTCTCCCAGGTCAAGGGCAAGGGATTCATCGACCTGGAGATCACCAGAGAGGCGCTGGACGCCCTGGGAGTGGACGCGCTGGGCCTTGAGAAACTGGACAGAGATATTTTGCTCATGATAATCCAGAAGTTCAACGGCGGACCCGTCGGGATCGACACCATAGCCGCCGCCCTAGGTGAGGAGAAGGTCACCCTTGAGGATGTGAACGAACCGTTCCTTATCCAGTCGGGGCTTCTCTACAGGACCCAGAAGGGCAGGATGGTCTCCAGAGAGGGCTACAGGCACTTCGGTCTGGACTATCCCGAGCAGCAGGAACAGATAACCATGGACTAGCGCTGAGAAGAGGAAATATGCAGGTCAAAGATTTTGATTATGAACTTCCCGAGGAACTGATCGCTCAGTATCCTGCGGAGAAGAGAGACGAATGCAGGCTCCTGGTGATCCACACGGACACCGACGAGCTTGAGCACAAAAAATTCTACGATATACTGGATTACTTAGGACCGGGAGACTGCCTCGTGATGAACAACAGCAGGGTGATCCCGGCCCGGCTTTTCGGTGTCAAGGAAGGCACCGGTGCCAAGGTGGAATTCCTCCTGAGCAAAAGGATCAAGGGCGACACATGGGAGACCCTGGTGAGACCCGGAAGAAGGCTCAAGATCGGCGATTCCGTGGTGTTCTCCGGGACTGCCCCTGACGGCACAGAGTCACACTATCCGGACAAAGGTCTCCTGAGAGCAGAGATCAAGGGATATTCCGACGACGGCACCAGGATAGTGGAGTTCAAATACGACGGGATATTCATGGAGAGGCTGGAGGAGATCGGCCGCATGCCGCTTCCTCCCTACATAGTGAGGGAGAGCACGGACATGGATTCCGAGATGTACCAGACCGTCTATTCGTCGGTGGAGGGCTCGGTGGCCGCACCCACCGCGGGACTGCACTTCACGGAGGAACTCCTGGAGAAGATCAGGGAGAAAGGCGTGAAGCTATACTACGTCACCCTTCATGTAGGAATCGGCACCTTCAGGCCCGTCAAGGTGGACAACATCGAAGACCACCACATGCACTTCGAGGAATACTTCATAGATGATGAGACTGCCGAGGGTATCAATGAAGCTCTGAAGAACGGAAACCGTATGATCGCCGTGGGGACAACCGCAGTGAGGACACTGGAGTCTGCCGCGTATGTGGACGAAGAGGGATGCGCTCAGGTGAGAGCAGGCGAGGGGAACACCAATATCTTCATCTATCCCGGATACGAGTTCAAGGTGGTGGACTGCCTGATCACCAACTTCCATCTGCCTAAGTCCACCCTGGTGATGCTGGTCAGCGCACTGTATGACAGAGAGGGTGTCCTCAAGGCTTACAACGAGGCCGTGAAAGAGAGGTACAGATTCTTCTCGTACGGAGATGCGTGTTTGTTTATCAAGAAATAAAAGTATAAAAAAAAGCCGGCACCTGCCGGCTTTTGTATTTTTTGCTATTCCAATCCCGGAAACCCCAGCTGCCTCAGCGCTTCAAACAAAATGATGTTGGCGGAGTTGGCCAGGTTGAAGGAGCGGAGCCTTGTGGAACTGGACATGGGAATGCGTATGGCATGCTCTGCATGTTCTGCAATGAAATCCCGAGGGAGACCGCGGGTCTCCCTGCCGAAAAGGAACATGTCCTCATCGCAGTAAGAAAAATCAGTATAGCGATGACCGCCTTTGGTGGTGGCGAGAAACAAACGATGCGGTTCGGTTCCGTCCGGGCCGTATTTTTTCATGAATTCGTCCAGCGAACTATGGATCTCAAGCTTAACGTAGGGCCAGTAATCCAGGCCGGCGCGCTTAAGGGACTTGTCGTCGATGGAGAAGCCCAGGGGCTCCACCAGGTGGAGGACGGAATCCGTGGCTGCACAGGTGCGGGCGATGTTTCCGGTGTTGGGCGGGATCTCAGGCTCTACGAAGACTATATGTAATGACATTTCTGCACCTCTTTCTGAAATATACCGCCATTATATTCCAAAAGAAGCCAATAAACAAATTTTGGTTTTTTGCACAAAAAACTATTGACGAAGTTATTGCAAGGTGATAATATAACCACAATTTAATAATGCTTTAAACCTGTGAGGAAGAGTAAGTAAGTTCCGATGCTTACATATGAGAGAGCCGGGGGCGGTGAGATCCCGGCATGCGGAGGCGGAACCGAATGGACTTCTGAGGGCAAACTGAACGGACCATGTGAGTGGTCCTGAGTAGGGGCGACGGAGACATAACTTCGTTACAAAATGAGGCATATGATGGTATGCCGGAGTGGGCGCGGAAGCGTCAAGCCGGGTGGCACCGCAGGAGTATTCATGCTCTTGTCCCAGCATTTTTGGGATGAGAGCGTTTTTTTATCCCAAGGAAATCAACGGACCTGAAATCGAAAGGAGAACTGAAATGACACTTAAGAACAATGAGATCCCGTACAAGATCTACCTGGAAGAAGACGAAATGCCGGACAAATACTATAACGTCAGGGCGGACATGAAGAAAAAACCTGCTCCGCTCCTCAATCCGGGAACGATGGAGCCCATGACCAAGGAGGAGCTGGAGGCAGTGTTTTGCTCGGAACTGGTGGATCAGGAACTGAACAATGATGATCCGTACATTGAGATACCTGAGGAGATCAGGCAGTTCTACAGGATGTACCGGCCATCGCCGCTGGTCAGGGCTTACTGCCTGGAGGAGCAGCTCCAGTCACCGGCGAAGATCTACTATAAGTTCGAGGGAAACAACACCAGCGGGAGCCACAAGCTGAATTCCGCCATAACTCAAGCGTATTATGCAAAGAAGCAGGGGCTGAAGGGCATCACCACTGAGACGGGAGCCGGACAGTGGGGAACCGCGCTTTCAATGGCCTGCGCATATTTTGGACTTGACTGTAAAGTTTATATGGTAAAGGTGTCCTATGAACAGAAACCCTTCAGAAGAGAGGTCATGAGGACCTATGGTGCAACGGTTACTCCTTCCCCGTCGATGGAAACGGAGATCGGCAGGAAGATCAATCTGGAGCATCCGGGAACCACCGGCTCTCTGGGCTGCGCCATATCCGAAGCTGTGGAGAAGGCGGTCACCACGGAAGGATACAGATACGTTCTGGGAAGTGTGCTGAACCAGGTGCTGCTTCACCAGTCCATAATCGGCCTGGAGACCAGAAAGGCCTTCGATAAATATGGGATAGATCCGGACATCATCATTGGCTGCGCCGGAGGCGGTTCCAACCTGGGCGGCCTCATCTCACCCTTTGCAGGGGAGAAACTCAGGGGAGAGAAGGACTACCGCATAATCGCCGTTGAGCCAAAATCATGTCCCAGTCTCACAAGAGGTAAGTATGTATACGATTTCTGTGACACCGGAAAGGTCTGTCCTCTGGCAAAGATGTACACCCTGGGAAGTCAGTTCATTCCTTCGGCGAACCACGCCGGCGGCCTGAGATATCACGGTATGAGCCCCATCGTTTCGGAACTCTATGACCAGGGGATCATCGAAGCCAGGGCTTATGAGCAGACGGAGGTCTTCGATGCGGCCGTCAGATTCGCCAGATGCGAAGGCATTCTTCCCGCGCCGGAGTCCAGCCACGCCATAAAGGCTGCGATCGACGAGGCTCTCAGATGCAAGGAGACGGGTGAGGAAAAGACCATAGTCTTCGGCCTCACGGGAACAGGATATTTCGATCTTAAGGCATACCAGCAGTTCAATGACGGTACCATGACTGACTATGTGCCCACGGATGAAGAGATCGAGGCCAGCCTCGCCAACGCGCCGGGATATGCAAAATAAGAGCCAAAATGGCGCAGATTTCATTGAAAGGATGGAAAAACAGGAGTATAATATCCATTTGAGGAGATGTGGCCATGAAGAAATTAAACGTTGCCATCCTGGGATTGGGCGTGGTCGGCGGAGGAACCTATGACATCCTCCGTACCAACCGGGACCTGATCACAGAGAGGACAGGATGTGAGATAGAAGTCAGGAAGATATTCGGCAGAAGGCACCGCGACGATGTGGCGGAGGAGCTCTTCACGCTGGATTACGATGAGATCCTGAACGACCCCGAAACAGACGTGGTGTGCGAGACCCTTGGGGGTGTTGAACCTGCGCTTTCCTTCATGCTTGAAGCCATGAGGAGAGGGAAGCACGTGGTGACAGCCAACAAGGCTGCGGTCGCCGCAGGATGGGACGAACTCAACGAGACCGCAAAATCAAACGGAGTGCAGTTCCTCTACGAAGCTTCAGTCTGCGGAGGGATGCCGGTGCTGTCGGCCATCAGGGGAAACCTGAGCGCCAACAGATTCCTGGAAGTGAGGGGGATCATAAACAGTACCACCAATTACATTCTTTCCAAGATGGCCAGGGAAGGCAAGAGCTACGAGGAGGCCCTGAAGGATGCTCAGGCCATGGGCACCGTGGAGAGGGAACCCTCATCGGACGTCAGCGGCATGGATTCCGCCAACAAGCTCTGCATACTCATGTCTCTTCTTTTCGGGAAGCACATACCTCCGGAGGAGATCCCCAGGACCGGGATCACGGAACTCACGAAGGAGGACATGGCTGAGGCAGGCCGGAACGGCCAGGTCATCAAGCTTGTGGCTCGCGCCTGGCTGGAGGGTGACGAACTCAAGTGTTACGTGCGCCCCGAAAGAATTGCAAAAGACGATCCCCTGGCCATGGCCAATGACGAGAAAAACGCACTGATCGTCATATCGGACATGTCCGGGATCAACATGTTTTACGGTAACGGCGCGGGACCTCTGGTCACAGGGTCAGCGGTTGCCGGGGACATCTTATCAATAGCTCTTATGGGAGGAAAATGAAACATGAGCATATTTGAAGAATGGAATGAACTCTGCGGAGAACAGTCAGAAGAGAGCTTCAACGCTTTCTGGAAGGAATATTCGGACTGCGAGACCAAGGTATACCAGAACATCCTTGCCAACTATCCCAAGAAACTCGAAGGCAAGTTCTCGGATCTGATCCGGAAATTCGATGCTAGGCCTGCCATCTTCATGGGATTCATGGACGGGATCTCCGACTCTCTCAACGAGAAGATCGACCTGGAGAAGGTCACGGAGGATACCGAGCTTTCCTTCGACATCGATTTTGAAAAGCTGTACTTCAATATGCACAAGGCCGGAGCGGACTATCTCTACACCCTCAGAGAGTGGAACAATGTCTTCAACGATGAGAAACTTGCGTCCATCGAGAAGGCATACAAGCGTTCCAAGACGGTCCACGTAGCCAAGAAGCCTGGCAGGAACGATCCCTGTCCCTGCGGATCAGGCAAGAAATACAAGAACTGCTGCGGGCGTAATGCCTAGGAGGCGTGAAATGTCTTACAAAAAGCGGACTGAGGCCATCAGGAACAGACTGAATGAGATCAAACTTCCTCATCTCAAGCTCAAAAAACTCGAGATGAACGACGTGATCCATCTGGATGAGCTGGGCCTGGATTTCACCAGGAAGATATCCAACTCCAGACCTGCGCCGAAGGGCGGACACTATGAACAGTCCCACTATTCCACGGTGAAGGAGATCTTCAGGTACGGAACAGACACCTTCAGGGACAGAGTCTTCATCCTGGACAAGGATAAGCCAAGAGACAAGGAGTTCCGTGAGTACACCTACGGTGACTTCAGGGAGGACGTGGAAGCTCTGGGAACGGCGCTTACCGTAAAGTACATGCAGAAGGGTTCCCCCATAGCCATCATAGGTGAGAATCAGTATGACTGGTACGTATCCTACATGACGGCTCTCACGGGAGCCGGCATTGCTGTGCCACTGGACAAGGAGCTTCCGGACAACGAGATCGAGATAACCCTGAACCGCAGCAAGGCTGAGGCGGTAATCCTCTCTTCCAAGCTCAGAGACAGGATACTCAAACTGGGCGAGAAGGGCAGGCTGCCCTACGTAAAGACATTCGTGATAATGAAGTCCGGAGAACCCCTTGAGGGAAACGTAGTTGGCTTTGACGCTGTCATAAGCGAAGGCAAGGAACTGCTGGCCATGGGAGAGAGATCTTTCATAGACACGGAGACAGATCCCGATGAATTCAGGGCGCTGTTCTTCACTTCCGGGACCACCTCGGACGCCAAGGGAGTAATGGCCACCTCCAGACAGCTGGCCAACAACATTAACGCTGTATCCGCCTATGTCAGGATCAACGAGAAGGATAGATTCTTCTCCGTGCTTCCTCTTCACCACACCTATGAATCCAGCATCGGATACCTTCTGGCCGTGGCCTACGGAAGCTCCATCGCTGTGAACCAGGGCCTGAGATACATCTCTCAGGATCTGAAGGACACAAGACCCAGCATCCTGATCGCGGTGCCTCTTCTCATAGAGCATCTCTATGACAGCATCCAGAAGAACATCAGGAAGAGCAAAAAAGAGAAGATGGTGGATTCCATGATGCACACCACAAGAGTCCTCAAGACCATGGGGGTGGACATCAGGAAAAGAGTCTTCAAGGAGATATACGACGGTATCGGCGGGAACATGGAGTACATAGTTTCCGCAGCCGCACCGCTGGATCCCAAGATCGGCCAGTGGCTGACGGATCTGGGCATAATCTTTTTGCAGGGCTACGGACTGACTGAAACCTGCCCGATCTCGGCGGTAACACCGGAATATGACACGAGAGTGGGTTCCGCAGGAAAGACCATCGTAAACGGAGAGATCCGTGTGTCCAACCCCGACGAGAACGGAGACGGCGAGCTGGTGATCTCCACCGATACTCTGATGATCGGATATTTTGAGGATGAGGCTGCCACAAACGACGTGATCGAGGTGGACGAGAACGGAAGACGCTGGTTCTATTCCGGCGACATCGGCCACGTTGACAAGGACGGCTACGTCTACATCACCGGCCGCATCAAGAACGTGATCGTCACTCAGAACGGCAAGAACATCTATCCGGAGGAACTGGAGCAGCTGATCATGGAGAACGAGGACTTCTCCGACTGCATGGTCTACGGCAAGGAGGTCCCCGGAGAGAAGGAGCTCATAGTCACAGCCAGGGTAATTCCCAACTATGACAGACTCAAGGAAAAATACGGGGAGATGGATATCCCCCAGATATACAAGCTTCTCCTCCACGATATAAGGGAGATAAACAAGAAGACCACCAACTACAAGGCCATCAAGGGCCTTGAGATCAAGGACGGAGATTACATCAGGACAAGCACCAAGAAGATCAAGAGGTACAGGGAGATCAAGGAAGGAAAGATCCTTCCGGTGGAGGATCTCAGGGAGACAGAATGACTAAAACCGCTTTGGTCACCGGAGCATCACGAGGAATAGGGAGAGCCATTGCAAGAGCCCTTTGCGAGGAGGGCTTCTTGGTGTGTCTGAACTATGACCAGAGTGAGGAAAAGGCTCTGGAACTGTGTTCCGAACTTCATGAGAGAGGTTTCAGCGTCATGACCTACAGGGCGGATGTTTCCGACAGCCGCCAGGTCGGCGAGATGTTCAGGGCCGTCAGAGAGAAGTTCGGACCGGTGAGCCTTCTGGTGAACAATGCAGGCATCTCTTGTCAGGCACAGATCCAGGATCTGACTGACGAGATGATCGACAGAGTGCTGGGAGTGGATCTTAAGGGGCAGATCAACACCATAAGGTGCGCTGTGCCGGACATGATCGCCTCCAAGAGCGGCAACATCATAAACATCGCCTCCATCTGGGGCCTGAGAGGAGCGTCCTGCGAATCCCTTTATGCTGCGGCCAAGGCCGGGGTCATAGGGCTCTCAAGGTCTCTTGCCATGGAGCTTGCTCCTTCGGGGATCAGAGTGAACTGCATCTGCCCGGGAGTGATCGATACGGATATGATGTCGGTATACGATGAGGAGACAAGAGAGCAGCTTGCTTCGGACACTCCCATGGGGAGGCTGGGCAGTCCGGAGGATATAGCTGAAGCAGTGAGATTTTTCAGTTCAGAGGGATCAGCTTTCGTTACGGGGCAGGTCCTTACGGTTGACGGCGGATTCGCCGGATAGATAATAGATGAGACTGGGTTACGATCTTACAATTGAACAGGTCCAGAAACTGACCATGACTCCTGAACTCATTCAGGCCATCCAGATCCTGCAGTACAATTCTCAGGAGCTGGAAGAGTTTGTGTGCAAAGAACTCATGGAGAATCCTCTCCTGGAGCAGGCAAAGCCTGAAGAGGAACCAAGGGAGGAACAGACCAGGGATGATGACAGGGATGACATCGATTTTGAGGAACTGAGGGAGAAGATGCTGGACGCAGGCTATGACGACGTCAGTTACTCCCAGTGGAAGGAGAAGCCTGCGGAGGATCAGCCTATGACCTTCGACCAGTATACGTCCAAGGAGGAAACTCTTTCGGACCATCTTATGATGCAGCTGGGTCTTTCCAAACTCAACGATATGGACATGAAGATAGGGAGATTCCTTATTGACGCACTGGACGACAACGGGTATCTCACCATGGAACTTCCCCAGATATCCTATGTTTTCGGCACGGATGTGGGCGAGGTGGAAAAGGTCCTCAAGGTCATTCAGGGCTTCGATCCCGTGGGGATCGGCGCAAGGGACCTCAAGGAATGTCTTCTGATCCAGCTGGACAATGTGGAGGACGATTTCCCGAAGGACAGCATCAGGTTCATCATCTGCAATTATCTTAAGGAACTGGGCGACAACCACATCCAGGAGATCTCCAGAAACACCGGACTTTCCGCCAAACAGGTCCAGGCAGTTGCAGATTTCATCAGGACACTGGATCCCAAGCCGGGCAGGGCATTCTCAACGGGAGAACAGCTCAAGTATGTCATTCCCGACATCATAGTCGAGGAGATGGACGGAGGCTACGAGCTGGTGACCAACGATGAGGCTGAGCCCCATCTGATGGTGAGCCAGTACTACCTTGACATGGCCAGAGACAACAGGGAGGACGAGGAGGTCCAGAAATACCTCACAGATAAATACAAGTCCGCTCTCTGGCTCATCAAGAGCATAGACCAGAGAAAACAGACTATATATAACGTGGCCAGGGCCGTGATGGAGCGCCAGAAGGAGTTTTTGAAAAAGGGCGAGAAGTACCTGACCCCCATGACCCTCAAGCAGATAGCCGACGAGGTAGGTGTCCACGAGTCCACGGTGAGCCGTTCCATCAACGGCAAATATATAGAGACCCCCAGAGGAGTTTATGAACTCAGGTATTTCTTCTCCTCGGGAGTGGGCAACAAGGAAGGCAGCGGCGTCTCTTCCAATTCCATCAAGAAGATGATCAGGGAGATCATCTCTGAAGAGGATCCCAAGAGCCCCATGTCCGACCAGGAGATCATGGATATTCTGAACAGAAGAGACATAGAGATATCCAGGCGCACGGTGGCCAAATACCGTGAAAGCATGAACATACCGTCTTCCTCCAGAAGGAGACGTTATTAAACCATAACCGCATTGTTTAACGTAAGGAGTACAAATAATGAAAAAGACTGTTGAAGATGTGAAGTGGGAGGGCAAGACAGCCCTGGTAAGAGTAGATTTCAACGTTCCTCTCAAGAACGGTGTGATCACAGATGACAGAAGGATAACGGCGGCGCTTCCCACCATTGAATACCTGGCGGGACAGGGGGCCAAGGTGATACTTATGTCCCATCTGGGAAGACCTGACGGAGAACCTAAGCCGGAATTCACACTGAAGCCGGTGGCTGACAGACTTTCAGAACTCCTTAAAGAGGATGTGATCTTCTGCCCCAGCGATGTCGTTGTGGATGACAAGGTGAAGGAAGCCGCGGCAGCGCTTAAGCCCGGACAGGTCCTTCTTCTTGAAAACGTCCGCTACCGCAAGGAAGAGACAAAGAACGGCGCTGAGTTCGCGAAAGAACTGGCTTCTCTGGGTGACGTCTTCGTAAACGACGCCTTCGGAACAGCTCACAGAGCCCACGCTTCCACAGCCGGTATCGCAGACTACATTCCCTGCGTATCCGGATATCTCATCGAGAAAGAAGTCAAGTTCCTGGGCGACACCCTGGAGGATCCCGACAGACCCTTCGTGGCCATCATGGGCGGAGCCAAGGTGGGGGACAAGATCCCGGTCATCAGGAACCTTCTCAAAAAGGTGGATTATCTGCTTATCGGCGGCGGAATGACCTATACGTTCTACAAAGCTCAGGGCCTGGAGACAGGCAAGTCCATCATCGATGAAGAGAACGTCGAACTGGCAGGGAAGCTCCTTGAAGAGGCCGAACTTCTGGGCGTGAAGCTGATGCTTCCTCTGGACTCCGTCTGCGCGAAGGAATTCTCCAATGATTCCGAGACGGGTATCTTCAGGGCGGAAAACATGCCGGCGGACATGATGGGCCTTGACATCGGACCCGAGACGGTCGAAGCCTACCGCGAGGTGATCGCCAATGCGGCCACCATCGTGTGGAACGGACCCCTCGGAGTATTCGAGATGGAAAACTTCGCAGAAGGAACCAGGAAGATCGCTGAGGCTCTAGCAGAGTCCAAGGCAGTCACGGTCATCGGAGGCGGAGATTCCGCAGCTGCAGTTGAGAAATTCGGCCTTGCCGACAAGATGACACACATCTCCACAGGCGGCGGCGCATCTCTGGAGTTCCTTGAGGGCAAGGTCCTTCCCGGAGTTGCCGTAATAGAAGACAAATAGTATCTTTTGCGCAAAACATCTGCGCGGGAGATCTCAGAATAGCTAATACAAGAATAGGAGTAAAAACATGATCACAGTTGCAATCAACGGATTCGGAAGGATCGGCAGACTGGCATTCAGAAAGGTGTTTGACGACAACGATATCAAGGTAGTGGCCATCAATGACCTGACAGAGCCCAAGATGCTGGCGCATCTTCTCAAATACGACTCAGTACAGGGCAGATATAACGGACATGTTGTGACATGGGACGACGAGTCCATCACAGTGGACGATTACAGGATCCCCGTGTTCAAGGAGCCCGATGCATCCAAGCTTCCCTGGAAGGACCTGGACGTTGACGTAGTACTGGAGTGCACAGGATTCTACACATCCAAGGCCAAATCCCAGGCTCACATCGATGCAGGCGCCAAGAAGGTACTGATCTCCGCTCCCGCAGGAAGCGACCTCAAGACCATCGTCTACGGCGTTAACCACGAGACCCTTACAAAGGACGACAACATCGTTTCCGGAGCATCCTGCACCACGAACTGCCTGGCTCCCATGGCCAAGGCACTCAACGAGTACAGAGAAGTCCGTACCGGATTCATGACCACCATCCACGCCTACACAGGCGACCAGATGATCCTGGACGGTCCCCACAGAAAAGGCGACCTGAGAAGGGCAAGAGCAGGCGCCATCAACATCGTGCCCAACTCCACAGGAGCAGCCAAGGCCATCGGTCTGGTAATTCCCGAGCTGGACGGCAAGCTGATCGGTTCCGCTCAGAGAGTTCCCGTACCCTCGGGATCCATCACCATCCTGGACGCCACTCTGAAGGATATGACTGACACAGTATCCGTGGAAGGCATCAATGCCATCATGAAGGCGAAGGCCAACGAGTCCTTCGGATACACAGAGGAAGAACTGGTCTCCACCGACATCATCGGAATGGAGTACGGCTCGCTCTTCGACGCCACCCAGACTCTGGCGCAGCAGTGCGGAACGCACATCTTCGAGGTCAGGATAGTTGCATGGTATGACAACGAAATGAGCTATACCTGCCAGCTTATCAGGACTCTCAAGTATCTCAAGCAGTTCTGCGACTGATAAGAAATTACATTTTCTCCGGCAGCAGGTCTGCCGGAGACGTTTTGGTTTTTGGAAAGGAGGATCCCAATGAGGATACCGCTTATTGCAGGCAACTGGAAAATGTTCAAGGACGTGAATGAGGCGAAGGAGTTCTGTGTCAGGTTCCGCGAGCTTTACAAGGATACAGACATAAGGGCGCTCCTTCTGGTTCCTTTCACTTCCATCGAGACCGTAAAGAGAAATACGGAAGGCACGAACATTTCCGTAGGTGCCCAGAATGTATATTTTGAGAGGGAAGGGGCGTACACCGGTGAGATCTCCGCTCCCATGCTCAAGGCGCTGGGCGTGGAGTACTGCATCGTGGGACACTCCGAGAGAAGAGGATATTTCGGCGAGACCGATGAGACCGTGAACCTGAAGGCAAAGGCCCTCCTTGAGGAAGGCATCCTGCCGGTGATCTGCGTAGGCGAATCTCTGGAGATAAGAGAGGCCGACGGACAGAACGATCACGTGAGGAACCAGATCAGGGCCGATTTCAGCGGGATCTCTGCTGAGGACGCCATGAAGTGTGTTGTTGCCTACGAACCCATCTGGGCCATAGGCACAGGGCGCACCGCCACTCCTGAACAGGCAGGGGAAATGTGCAGCCTTATCAGAGAGGAGCTCATCTCCATGTACGGCGAGGACGCTGCGGATGAGATCATCATCCAGTACGGCGGATCCGTGAAGCCTGAAAACATCACCGATATCATGAACATGCCCGAGATCGACGGCGCTCTGGTAGGCGGAGCGTCCCTTGATCCCGTCAAATTCATGGACATCATCAACTTTTAAGCAAAAAAATTTCAAACAGAGCAAAACTTTGTATTGATTTATGCGCTTTATCGTAATAAACTAAATAAGTTAAATATTTAGGAGGTTTCACATATGAAAATTTTTCTGATGATACTGCTCGCACTTTGCAGCATCATTCTTATCGTCAGTGTTCTCCTGCAGTCCGGTTCCACAGCAGGTCTTTCCGGATCCATCGCAGGCGGAGCTGAACAGCTTCTCGGTAAGAAAAAGAGCAAGGGTTACGAGGCGATCCTTGAGAAGGTGACCACAGTCGGTGCCATCCTTTTCATTCTTCTGTCTCTTGTTATCGTTACTCTGTTTGAATAATAGGAGGTATTAATTATTATGACTCAGTTTTTCCCTGTCATTGCGGCAGCGATCGGTCTTGTTGTAGCTTTTTGTCTGGCTGCATGGATCAGAAAAGCGCCCACAGGAACAGACAGAATGACCGAGATCTCCGGATTCATCAGAGAGGGTGCATTCGCCTTCCTTAAGAGAGAATACAGAACGATGATCGTAGTCATCGTGGCTCTCTTCATCATCATCGGCTTATGCATCAGCTGGGTTACGGCTGCTCTCTATGTATGCGGAGCTCTTCTTTCCGTTCTGGCTGGATTCTTCGGTATGAACGTTGCCACCCTCGGTAACGTGAGGACTGCAAACGCTGCAAGAGAAAGCGGCATGCCCAAGGCCCTCAAGATCGCCTTCAGATCAGGCGCTGTAATGGGTCTCTGCGTGTCCGGCCTCGGACTTTTCGGACTTGGCCTCATCATCGTTGCCCTGGACCTGGCCACCGTTACACAGTGCGTAACAGGTTTTGGTCTCGGAGCTTCTTCGATGGCCCTGTTCGGACGTGTAGGCGGCGGTATCTACACCAAGGCTGCTGACGTCGGCGCTGACCTTGTAGGTAAGGTCGAAGCAGGCATCCCCGAGGATGACCCGAGAAACCCGGCGGTAATCGCAGACAACGTAGGCGACAACGTAGGCGACGTTGCAGGAATGGGTTCCGACCTGTTCGAATCCTATGTAGGATCCATCATCTCTGCAGTAACGCTTGCTGCTGTTGCGGTCAAAACATCCGCAGCCACAGCTACGTTCAACGTAGAGACAGCTGCTCTGTTCCCGCTTCTGATCTCAGCCATCGGCATCCTGGCTTCCGTTATCGGCATCATGCTGGTAAGGGGCAGGGACGGCGGCAACCCGGCTGCAGCTCTTAATGCAGGCACATACGTAAGCGGCGCCATCGTGGTAGTGGCTGTTATCTTCCTTTCCAAGTACATGCTGGGAGATTACACCTATGCCTTTGCCATCTGCGCAGGCCTCATCTGCGGCATCCTGATCGGAAAGATAACTGAGATATATACTTCAGGCGACTACAAGCACGTAAAGAAGATCGCTGAACAGTCACAGACAGGTCCGGCTACAACTATCATCTCCGGACTGAGCGTAGGAATGCTTTCCACACTGTGGCCCATTCTCCTGATCTCCGTTGCTGTTTTCGTAGCATACAAGTTCGCAGGAGTTTACGGAATCGCACTTTCAGCTGTCGGAATGCTTTCCACCACAGGTATGACTGTTGCTGTTGACGCCTACGGACCGGTATCCGACAACGCAGGCGGAATCGCTGAGATGTCTGAGCTTCCCGAGGAAGTAAGAAACATCACAGACAAGCTGGACGCCGTCGGAAACACCACAGCCGCCATCGGCAAGGGATTCGCCATCGGATCCGCTGCACTTACAGCTCTGGCTCTTCTGGTATCTTTCGCAGAAGTTTCCCAGATCTCCGGAATCGACCTTCTGGATCCCATCGCTGTTATCGGACTCTTCATCGGAGCCATGCTTCCGTTCCTGTTCTCAGCCATGACCATGAGTTCAGTAGGTAAGGCTGCAAACCAGATGATCGAGGAAGTAAGGAGCCAGTTCAGAGAGGATGCCGGTATCATGGCCGGAACATCCAAGCCCAACTACAAGAAGTGCGTTGACATTTCCACAGCTGCTGCTCTTAAGGAAATGATCCTTCCCGCAGTTCTTGCCATCATTGCTCCTCTTGCGGTAGGTCTCCTTCTCGGAGCTGAAGCTCTCGGCGGAATGCTGGCCGGAGCCATCGCTGCAGGCGTACTGCTGGCCATCATGATGTCCAACGCAGGCGGCGCATGGGACAATGCCAAGAAGTACATCGAAGAAGGACACTTCGGAGGAAAGGGTTCCGAAACTCACGCTGCCGGCGTTATCGGCGACACAGTAGGCGATCCCTTCAAGGATACTTCCGGACCTTCCATCAACATCCTCATCAAGCTGATGACTATCGTTGCAGTAGTGTTCGCACCTCTGTTCGTATCAGTAGGAGGACTGCTGGTATTCTAATAAACTGCTGAGTTTACCCCCAGTCAGGCAGCAACACCTGACCGGGGGTTTTTGTGTGCGATTGACCGTGTGGATGGGGGAGAGTATAATCATCCTGAAGATTCCCATATCACGGAGGTATCCTTAAATGTTTTGGAACGCAAAAAACGGAGAAGTGGACCTGGGCGACACGAAGATGAGCTATGTGTCCTTCGGCTACGGTGACAAGGCGCTGATCCTGATCCCCGGCCTGACAGACGGCCTTGTGACGGTGCGGGGCAGGGCATTCATGCTGGCCAAGCCCTATGAGATCTTTTATGACAAGTACACTGTATATATGTTCAGCCGCAAGGACGACATGCCTGAGGACTATCCTATCCGCGAGATGGCCCATGACCAGGCGAAGGCCATGGAGATCCTCGGGATCACTAAGGCCAGCATCGTGGGAGTCTCCGAAGGCGGAATGATCGCGCAGTATCTGGCCATTGATCATCCGGAACTGATCCATAAGCTGATCCTGGCGGTCACCGTTCCCTGCGTGAACGACGTGATCCGTGGGAGCGTAGGTAATTATCTGGAATTTGCAAAGAAGGGGGACCATCAGGGACTGATGATAGCCACAGCTGAGAACAGCTACTCCCCGGCCCGCCTGAAGAAATACAAAAAATTCTACCCGGTCCTTGGACTGGTGGGTAAGCCTGCGAACTATAGC
>JAEEGI010008861.1_pt1 | contig 22151 bp, 21 predicted proteins | sample 8958751 | NCBI WGS metagenome assembly JAEEGI01 (sample SAMN16246545, study PRJNA631951) | gut metagenome | biome: gut microbiome; feature: rumen; material: KS-attached | host: Bos | place: Iran: Karaj | collected 2018-10 | reverse complement strand
TCTTTGGAGGCTTTGCGCCTCCAGCCGCTTGGCAAACCACTGCAGTGTTTTTCATGGTTTATGGCTCCGCCTGAGCGAGTGTCAACACTTTCAGGAAAATGTCAACGAAATTAGGAACGCTGTCAACGATTTCAGGAAGATTGTCAACTTGTCCAGTAAAACGACTGTCAACCACATCAGGAAATAAGCAAAAAACTGTCAACCGAAATTAGGAAAAGACACACACAATTTTGGATGTCTGAAAAGGCACAATTTTCAGAACGTGTCTTTTTACGTGTCTTTTTTGCGATTTAATTTGCAAAACACATGATTTTTTCGTACATTTGCATTGTCGAAAGGAAAGATCGGATAGTCGGCCATTAAAGATAAAAATTGTGACCATTAAATCTAGAAATTGCGCGCATTAATGGTAGCAAGAAATTCTCTTAAAAGGCTTGCAAGAAGTGTTTTTCAGAGACACAGAGAATATTAATAAATTATTCAACACACTATTTCTTGGCAAAGCCGAGCGAGCCCAAGAACGAAGGGATCAAATTGCTCTTTGACATCGTTGAAACAAGTTTTACCGAACAGGTCACACAGGTGAGTTTTGTCCGTCAGTAAGATGCTAAGAATCTGCACGACACAAAGAGGCTTTTTTGTGTTAAAGATTTGGTTTATTCCTCGGTTATTCGTATCTTTGCACAAAATTAGATAATCTGAAGAGTATGAACGAGAACAAGAACGAGCAGCAGGGACTGCAACTGGAGCTGCCGCAGGACGTGGCGCAGGGTGAGTATGCGAACTTCGCTATCATCACTCATTCGAGTAGTGACTTTATCGTGGACTTTGCACGGGTGATGCCGGGACTGCCGAAGGCACAGGTGAAAAGCCGCGTGATCCTGGCTCCTGAGCATGCGAAGCGTCTGCTGGGGGCGCTGCAGGAGAACATCATGCGCTACGAGAAGGAGTTTGGACCGATCAGGATTCCGAACCAGGAACCGCGCACGGCGAAGCCCTTCGACCTGCCTCAAGGTGAGGCGTAGAAACAACAATCCCCAGCCAGTCGGCCGGGGATTATTGTTATGATTGTCCTAACCTTACTCGGGGATGACGGAGAACGTCAGCTTCTCGTAGCCCTCGAAATCGTCGAACTGCAACTGGAAGGTGGTGTACTGGTAGTAGTTACCTCCCGTGTTGTGGGTATCCTTTACCGGCTTGCTCTTGGCAAGGGCATTGAGAATGCGGTTGTAGAGGACCTTGTCGTTCTTCTCGTCCTCAATCTGGATGGCCATAGAGGTAACGATACCATTCTCAACCTTGTAGGTGTAATCACCCGCAGCATAGAGCTGGAAGGCATCGGTCTCGAGGATCGTCTCCAGTTCGCCTACTGCTGCCTCGAGGTCTTCCTTGGCCCAGTTGACATAGTTGATGGGCTCCAGATTGGCATCGAGCTTGATATAAGTCGTGTCACAATCGTTGGTGACATTGGTCTCTTCTGCAAAAACAACAGTGCAGGTCAGCATCATCGCACCAACCAGCAGGGATTTCATCATCGTGTTCATCATCTTCATCATCTCTTTTTACGATTAAGTATGTTACTCTTTTTACTCTTAGACGTTGCAAAGGTACACATTTATTAATTAGGTAACAAGATTTTTTTGATAAAAATTCAAAAAAAAGCCGTAAACGATTACCTTTTTGATAAAAGTCAATGAAGAATAGTGTCATTTTGACACAAAAACAAATCTCCCAGCCGAAACTGGGAGATTCATGGGGGTTAGTCGTTGACGGGTCGGATGACGAACGTGAAGTCATAATCCTGATATGGCAGGAGGTACTCCTTACGCGGCCAGGCTCCCCACGAGTTGACACAACCGAGTCCCATCTGGCGCTGCTGGATATGCACCTGGGTGAGCGGACGTTCTACAAGGTCGCCTGAGTGGCGCCCGATCTTCTTATCCTTCGTGACACCGTCGTCGAGATCCTCTACGAGGAAGTGGAGCGCACTGGCCTCCATCGGGGCATCGCTGAAGAACTCGAGTCCCCTACCCTCGGCATTGAGCACGCGGAACCAGCGGACATCGGTGTGGTTGCCCGACTCCTGGGGGCGTACATAGGGGAAGTACTCGGCTGACACCTTATTATTATATATACCAAGGAACTCTGAAGAGTTGCGGTCGATGTAGTTCTCGACAGGACCACGTCCGTAATACTGGATGGCATCGTACTGACGAGGCATCTGGAGCTGCACGCCATAGCGGAACATCGGAGCGACCTCTGTACCCTGGGCTGCCTTCAGCTGCTCGCGGACAATCACCTCGCCCTCGGCATTGAGGGTATAGGTCATCGTCAGACGGCCCTTGACATCGGGCATATCGAAGCCTACGGTGACGGTGTTGCCATCGACCTTGAAATCGGCTACCTTCAGCTGAGGATCCTTCCACACGGCAAACCTGCTCTGGAGGCCTGCACCGTAGTCGTTGTCAGTAGGTGCACGCCAGAACTCGGGGGTGACTGAGCGACGATCGAGGAGCATGGGCTCGCCATCGACATCGAGGTAGTCGATCAGGCCTGACTCCTTTCCGATGGTCAGAGTGGTACCAGCGGTCTCGAGCTTGACGTAGCTCGTGGTCTCCTCGCAAGAGAAGTCGGACTCTACTGGCTGGACCTTGATCTCAGGGAAGGGATAGCACTGGGCGACGAACTGCTGGCGGGCGAGCACCTGACCCTTGTCGATGAGGGGCTGGGCCTCGCGGCTGCGGAACTCGAAGTTGACCGTGATCTCCTCGTTGGGATGATGGGCAGTGACACGGGCGAGGGTGCTGGCCAGCTCCTCGACAGTGAAGGCCTTGCGCTGCTGGGGAGCGATGCCACTGATGTCGACGGTGCCGCTGTGCTTCTTCACCTTCCAGATGAGTTCGAGGTCATCGAGCGACTTGAAGAAGTTCTCGTTGTAGACTTCGAACTTACCGTCCTTCAGTCCCTGATCGGTGATCCAGGCGTTCTGATAATAGTAGGCGACCTCGTAGGCGTGAGGATTGAGCCGGCGATCGGGGGCAATCAGTCCGTTGCAGTTAAAATTATGGTCTGAGGCGGGATAGCGTCCGTAGTCGCCACCGAAGGTAAAGATCTCCTTCCCTGTAATGGGGCTCTTGTCGCGCAAGCCCTGATCGACGAAGTCCCAAATATAGCCTCCCTGATAGACGGGGTACTGACGGATAAGATCCCAGTATTCCTTGAAGCCGCCCATGGAGTTACCCATCGCGTGGGCATACTCGCACTGGATAAGGGGCTTCACGTCATTTCCACCTCCCACAGAGGTGCCCTTATAGTTGGCTGCCTCATTCTTGGAATACTTCTCGCAGTCCTCATAGCCCATATACATCGGACAGAAGATATCGGTCTTTCCCTCGAGCTCGGCACGCTCATACTGACAGGGGCGGGTCTTGTCGAAAGCCTTCACCCAGTCGTAGGCCTTCTCGAAGTTAGGACCATAGCCTGCTTCGTTGCCCAGTGACCAGACGATGATGCTGGGATGATTCTTATAGGTAATCATATTACCCTCCTGGCGCTCGATGTGGGCGAGCTCAAACAGGGCATTCTTAGCCAGCGTCTTCTCCCTGTAGCCCATACCATGAGACTCGAGGTTGGACTCGGCAGTCAGATAGATTCCGTACTCGTCGCAGAGATCATACCAACGGGGATCGTCGGGATAGTGGCAGGTGCGAACGGCGTTGATATTCATCTGCTTCATGATCTTGATGTCCTGAATCATGCGCTCGACAGAGACGATATATCCGCCATCGGGATCGAGCTCATGACGGTCGGCTCCCTTGATGAGGATGGGCTGTCCGTTGACGAGCAACTGGCCTCCCTTAATCTCAATATGGCGGAAACCGATCTTCTTGCGAACCACCTCGAGCACCTTGTCGCCCTGACGCAGTTGGATCTCCAATGTATATAAATAAGGTGTCTCAGCAGTCCAGGGCTTGGCTGATGGAACATTAAACATTAAAGATGAATCATTAAATTTCAGCCCTTCTGCTATAACCTGTCCATTTGCATCGTAGAGGGTGGCCTCGGCATCGGCCTTACCGCCTGCTACCTTCGCTTCGACAGAGAGAATGCCCTTGCCATCCAGATAGTCCTGTCCGACGGTGAAATCCTGCAGGTGGACCTTCGGGGTGGCATAGAGATAGACCTCACGGGCGATACCTGTAAAGCGCCAGAAGTCCTGATCCTCGAGGTAAGAGCCATCGCACCAGCGCATGATCTGCATGGCGATGAGGTTCTTGCCTGGCTTCAGGTATTTCGTGATATTGAACTCGGCTGCGACCTTGGAGTCCTCAGAGTAGCCCACGTACTTGCCATTGACCCAGACGAAAAGGTTGCTCGTGGCTGAACCTACATGGAAGAACACCTCCTGACCCTTCCAGTCGGCTGGCAGGTCGAACTCACGACGATAGGAGCCAGTGTAGTTGTTGGTCTCGCCAATATAAGGGGGATTGCTCTCAAAGGTGGTACACCAGGCATAGCCCATATTCTTATAGATCTTGTCGCCATAGCCATTGAATTCGAAGAGTCCCGGCACAGGGAAGTCGGCCCACTTGGAATCGTCGAACTTCAGCGAGAAGAAGTCCTTGGGGGCATTCTGATGATCCTTGACGAAATGGAATTTCCACATGCCCTCCATCGAGAGAAATCGGGCAGATGCACTCTTGTCGCCCTTGGCCTTATCGGCTGATTCGAAGGCGAAGAAATGAGCTCGTCGTGGCTCACGGTTCTGCTGGTTCACGCCAGGGTCCTGCCATACGGGCAGCTTCTGAGCGCTGGCGGATAGGGACAGCAGCAGGAAAAGACTGAATACTTTTGATTTCATAAGCACAAAAAATGTTATAGTTTCGAGATTTGCGGACAAAGTTACGAAAATATTTGGGAAATACCAAATAAAAATGTAAATTTGCAAAGGTTTTTATAAGAACATATTTAATTGCAAAATGAAGAAAGAGGAACGATTTACGAGGATATTGGCACATTTCAAGGAGCAGATGCCCCACGTGACTACCGAACTGGAGTTTGGCAGTGTGTTCCAGCTGTTGGTGGCGGTTATCCTGAGCGCGCAGTGTACGGACAAGCGCATCAATCAGGTGACGCCTGAGCTGTTTCGACGTTTCCCCGATGCCAAGACGATGGCTGAGGCAGAACCTGAAGACGTGCTGGCGTATATCCGCAGTGTGTCGTACCCCAATGCGAAGGCAGACCATCTGGTGAAGATGGCCAGAGCCCTAACGGAGCGGCACGACGGAGAGGTGCCCTCAGACATGAACGAGCTGCTGGATCTGCCTGGTGTAGGCCGTAAGACTGCCAACGTGATCAGGAGCGTCGCCTTCGGAGAATCAGCACTTGCTGTCGACACCCATGTGTATCGTGTAGCCCATAGGCTGGGACTCGTGTCGAAACGTGCCAACACGCCCTACAAGGTAGAGCAGGAGCTCGTCAAGCATATCCCTGCGGAAGACATTCCCGATGCCCACCACTGGCTGTTGCTTCACGGGAGATACGTGTGCACCTCGAGGAAGCCGCATTGCGAGAAATGCGAAATAGAATCCCTCTGCCCGAAACAGACAGAGGGATCCAAATTATCTTAAAAATAGAGCAGTTACTTTTTCTTCTTGTGCTCCCAGTTACCACGAAGAGCCCTGCGGTGGAAACGGTTCTCAGCCCTGATGACATCGTAGACCTTTGAAGCTGGCAGCACCTCGAAGAACTTCGCATGATAACTCTGACAGATGCGCTTCTGCTCGAGTTCGAGCTCGTCGCGTTTCTCCACTGCCTTCCGACATGCTTTATCGTCAGTAGGCTTGTTTTTACCCAGATCCTTCATCTGCTTATAGACAGCGCGCTGCTTACTCTGCATCTCACGGTAGATGGGGAAGAACTTCGCTGCCTCGTCGGCTGTGAGACTGGCCTCCTGAGTGATAAACTGCTCGAGATCGGCCTGGAACTTCTCAGGCGAGAACTTCTGCTGCTCTTCAGCACTGGCTGATATGAGGGTGAACAGGAAGAGGGTGATCAATATAAAATGTTTCATCGTGTTGGTTAAATTAATTTTCTGACAACAAGGCATAGATATCATGATTGTCGAGCATCATGTAGTCGGCAGCCTCATCAATCGACTCCTCTACCGTCTCCTGCTGGACAGCCAACTGAGCTGGCGCCTGAGGCTGTGCCTCCGGCTGAGACATGAACAACCAGGCGGCACCCGAGATGAACAAGGCAGCAATACAGGCTGCTGCGATGTAGAGGGGACGACGCATACGCACCTGGCGCGCCTTTGCAGGGCGCTCGGGCAACTGCTGCATCAACTGGGAGGTAAATGCTTCGAAATAGCCCTCGGGAACCTGGTATGGATTCCGACGACCAACTCTTTCTTCTATGTACTTTTCGTCACTCATTTGTATATCAGACGTATTATTAATCAATTAGTTTAATCGTGAGCCTTAAAAAATGCAGCAATTTTCTTCACTGCGATGTGATAGGAGGCTTTGAGGGCACCTTCGGAGGTGTTCAGCAGACGGCTGATGTCCGCGTACTTCATATCCTCGAAATAACGAAGCTGGAAGACCGTCCGCTGCACTTCGGGCAGGGAAGCGACAGCCTCCTGCAACAGGGCCTCAGCCTCAGAGCCGTCGAAATAGGGATCGGCCATCAGCGTACGAGCCACACTCAAGTCGTCAGATGTAGTCAGGGATCTCTGCTTATTGCGACGGATGAAGTCGATACACTCATTGATGGCGATACGCGAGAGCCACGTCGACTCCTTCGCATCGCCGTGAAAGGTATCGAAAGCGTTCCAGGCTTTCAGGAACGTATTCTGAAGCAGATCGTTGGCATCTTCGTGGGACATCACCATACGACGGATCATCCAGTACAACTGTTCGCTATACTGGTGTACCAACTTCTCGAAGGCAGCACGTTGCGTCTTCGGATCCATCATCGTACGGAAACCTTGCGCACTACATCGCCCACCTTCACGATGTAGCAACCCTTGGGAATATTCAGTTCAAATCTCTGTGCCGGACTACTGATACGTTCCTCCATGACACGTTTACCTGTCAAGGAGATGACCTCGAGGACCTGTCCCTCTGCACCAGTGACACTTAAGGTGCCATTAGTATAGGATATAGAGGTCGCCATTGCCGTAAGCGGCACCATCAGCGACATCATGAGTCCTGCGACGAATATGAGCAATCTTCTATGCATAAGTATCAATAACTGCGGCAAAGATATGAAATAAATGTGAAAATGCCAAATTTTTTGCCCAAAAACCGCATTTTTATTGCGCTCAGACGTCGAAAACGTCCATTTCGTTCGTCAAAAACGTGTTTTCGAACACTTCCTTGGCCTCATTGAGCAACACCTCTTCATTGTCGTAACGAGAGCTGTAATGACCCAACAGCAGCTTCCCTACCCCAGCCTCACGCGCCACCAGAGCTGCTTGTCGGGCTGTAGAGTGACAATACTTCTCGGCTGACTGCAGACGATCCTCGCCATAGGTGCTCTCGTGATAGAGCGTAGAGACGCCCTTGAGTTCGTCGGCCAACTGAGGCAGGTATTTCGTGTCGCTGATATAGGCATAGCTGCGCAACACATCCTCGGGTCTGCGGGTAGGCTTCTCGCTGATGAGATAACCGCAGCAGGGCACACGATGTTGCAGAGGGATGCTCTCGACGGTGATGCTGCGATCCTCGAAGACCACCTGTCGCTTCGTGGTGTCAATAGGATGGAACTCGACGGAGAAGCCCAGGTCGTGGGTATAGAACTGTATCTGATGTTCGAGTTCTGGTCCCAGCGCCTCTGGTCCATGCACATGAAGGGTGGCAATGCGCCCCACCAGTCCGAAGGTGGAGATCATGCCGATGAGTCCGAAGCAATGGTCGCCATGCAGGTGGGTGATGAAGACATGTCCCAGTTTGGTGAATCGCACCCTGCACTTGCGCAACTGCATCTGTGTGCCCTCGGCACAGTCGAGCATCAGAATCTTCTGACGCACCTCAATGACCTGCGACGAAGCGTTATGCCGGAGGGTGGGAAGTGCACTTCCACAACCCAGGATATGTACCTTGAAAGGATCCACGGGTCACTAAATCTTATTAAACTCGTCGAGCGTCTCTTCGAGTTCAAGGCCTCTAAGATCGATCTGCGGTTTGGGTTTCCAACGGTTATACTCGAAGGTCTCCTCCTCATCGCGCAGCCTGCCGATGGTCTTATAAGCCAGCGTGTCGCCACCGAGGATCAGGATTTCGTAAAGGTTTATCTCCTCCTCATCGCCTCCACCTTCGCGAACGGCCTGAATCTCGAGATTGCCATTGAAGATCTTCCATGTACGATAGTAAATATTGGTCATCTCTATGCTCTCGGCTATACCACCTTCCTTGATACGGATGCCCACCTCGGCACTACCATCAAGAGGATCGGGCATCACCCAGTCGCCCAACAGTGTATTGAGGTTGATGACCTTCGTGGCCACAGTCTTATCCGCATTCGCCATGATAGCCAGACGATCGCCACTCTGCAGACCACCAAAGACCTGACCTGCCTCCTGAGCTGTAGTGATACTCAGATGAAGGGTGTCGCCGCTATCGGTAAGCACCTCTAACGTATTCATCGCCGTAGCAGGTCCACAGAGACCATAAATCGTCTTATCGCGGGGCACGACATCCTCAATGTCGGTTGAGTCTTCCTCATAGACCATCGACTGTTGGGGCTTACTTCCGCCACCACAGCTGCCCAGCATCATGATGCCAGCAACCATCATTCCGATAAACAAACTCTTTCTCATATCATTATTTCATTTTCTCATTTTCTCAATCTCCTTCGCTTCTTCCCAGAGGGCATCCATTTCGCCCAGTGTCATATCCTTCAGGGGTTTACCCATCTTGATGCTGTGAGCCTCGATATAGTTGAAGCGGTCGATGAACTTACGATTGGTCATCTCGAGGGCGTTGTCAGGATTAAGCTTGTAAAGTCTGGCAGCATTGATGACGCTGAAGAGGAAATCGCCCAACTCCTTAGTGGAATTCTCCTTGTCCTCCTTGTTCAGTTCTGTCTCCAACTCATCGAGTTCCTCGCGCACCTTCTTCCACACATCCTGACGATCCTCCCAGTCGAAGCCTACATTGCGGGCCTTGTCCTGTATGCGATAGGCCTTAATCAGTGAGGGCAGCGCCTCAGGCACACCAGAGAGGACGCTCTTGTTGCCATCCTTCTCCTTGAGTTTGATCTGCTCCCAGTTCTCGAGGACCTGTGAGACGGTGGTAGGCTTAGGCGATCCTAGGTTTTCACTAGGACTTCCTATGTCGCTGGGGACATAGGGTAAGGGCTTAGGATCGACGGCATTAATCTGCGAGGGGTGATAGACATGCGGATGACGGGTGATCATCTTCTTCGTCAGCGCATCACAGACATCAGCCATATCGAACTGCTCCTTCTCTTCGGCAATCTTCGCATAGAAGCAGATATGGAGCAACACATCGCCCAACTCCTTACAGATATCGTGAATGTCGTTCTTGATCAAGGCGTCACAGAGTTCGTAAGTCTCTTCTATCGTATTGGGTCTCAGACTCTCGTTCGTCTGCTTCTTGTCCCATGGACAATTAGCCCTTAACGCGTCTAAAACGTCAAGAAAACGCCCGAAAGCCTGCATTTTTTCCTCTTTTGTATGCATAATCATGAAATTATTGGGGCAAAGATAACACTTTTCGGTGGATTTTTACTAATTTTGCAGCGATTTTTGAAAATTATTAAACATAAATATGGAACTTGCAAGCAAATACGACCCAAAAGAGGTCGAATCGAAATGGTATCAGTACTGGCTTGACCACAAACTCTTCGCCAGCAAACCCGACGGACGTGAACCCTACACAATCGTCATTCCTCCCCCCAATGTAACAGGTGTGCTCCACATGGGCCACATGCTGAACAACACAATCCAGGATATCCTGGTGCGTCGAGCCCGTATGGAGGGCAAGAATGCACTTTGGGTACCCGGCACAGACCATGCCTCTATCGCAACAGAGGCCAAGGTGGTGAAGAAGCTTGCCGAGCAGGGTATCAAGAAGCACGACCTAACACGCGACCAGTTCCTCGAGCATGCTTGGGACTGGACCCACGAACATGGTGGCATCATCCTGAAGCAGTTGCGTCGCCTGGGTGCCAGCTGTGACTGGGACCGTACAGCCTTCACGATGGACGAGACACGCTCAAAGAGTGTGATCAAGGTGTTCGTAGACCTCTATAACAAGGGGCTGATCTATCGTGGACTCCGTATGGTGAACTGGGATCCCAAGGCTCTGACTGCCCTCTCGACGGAGGAGGTCATCTATAGAGAGGAGCAGAGTCATCTGTTCCACCTGAAGTATTACGTAGCAGACATTGAAGACGGATCATTGAACATTGAACAGCTTCAGGCCGAAGGCAATGTAATCCACAAGGATGCTAAAGGTTACTATGCTGTCGTAGCCACCACCCGTCCTGAGACCATCATGGGTGATACCGCCATGTGTATCAACCCCAAGGACCCCAAGAACCAGTGGTTGAAGGGTCACAAAGTCACCGTTCCTCTGGTGAATCGTGTGATTCCCGTGATCGAAGACCGTTATGTAGACATCGAGTTTGGTACGGGCTGTCTGAAGGTTACTCCCGCTCACGATACCAACGACTATATGCTGGGCAAGACCCACAACCTCGAGACCATCGACATCTTCAATCCTGATGGCACCATCTCTGAGCAGAGTCCTATCTACGTGGGTATGGATCGTATGGACTGCCGCAAGCAGATCTCAAAGGATCTTCAGGAGGCTGGTCTGATGGAGAAGGTTGAGGACTATATTAATAAGGTGGGCTATTCAGAGCGTAATCCTGATACCGCCATCGAGCCACGTCTGTCTATGCAGTGGTTCCTCTCGATGAAGCACTTTGCAGATATCGCCCTGCCACCCGTGCTGAATGACGAGTTGAAATTCTATCCTCAGAAATATGTCAACACCTATAAGAACTGGCTCGAAAACATCCAAGACTGGTGTATCTCCCGTCAGTTGTGGTGGGGACACCGTATTCCTGCTTACTATTATAATGAAGAAGGCGACTTCGTAGTAGCCGAAACACGCGAGCAGGCTCTGAAGATGGCTCAGCAGAAGGATCCCAAGGTGACTGATGGCGACCTGCGTCAGGAAGAGGATGCCCTCGATACCTGGTTCTCATCATGGCTCTGGCCCGTCAGCCTCTTCGATGCTATCAACAATCCCGGCAACGAAGAGATCAAGTATTACTATCCCACATCTGTCCTCGTGACAGGTCCGGATATCATCTTCTTCTGGGTAGCCCGCATGATTATGGCTGGCTATGAGTATATTGGCGACATGCCGTTCAGAAGTGTCTACTTCACCGGTATCGTTCGCGATAAGCTGGGTCGTAAGATGTCCAAGTCGCTGGGTAACTCTCCCGATCCTATCGAACTGATCGAGAAATTCGGTGCTGACGGTGTTCGTATGGGTATGATGCTCTCTGCACCTGCAGGTAACGATATCCTCTTCGACGAGGCGCTTTGCGAGCAAGGACGTAACTTCAATAATAAGATCTGGAATGCCTTCCGTCTCGTCAAAGGTTGGAAGGTTGCAGACATCGAACAGTCAGAGGCTGGCAAGACGGCTACCTCATGGTTCGAGGCGAAGCTGCGCCAGACCAATGCTGAGGTCGACGATCTCTTCAAGAAATATCGCATCTCCGAGGCCTTGATGGCAGTCTACAAGCTGTTCTGGGACGAGTTCTCAAGCTGGTATCTTGAGATGGTGAAGCCCGCCTACATTAATGGTGAGCCCCAGCCTATCGACCAGCTGACCTACGACAAGACCCTTGAGTTCTTCGAGACCCTTCTGAAGATGCTCCATCCGTTCATGCCGTTCATCACTGAGGAGCTATGGCAGCACCTCTACGATCGTCAGAATGGCGAGAGCATCATGCGCGACAGCCTGAAACTCCCTGCTCCCACTGATGCTGACGAGAAACTCATTGCACAGATGGAGAACGTGAAGCAGATTATCTCTGGCGTCCGTATGGTTCGTAATCAGAAGAACATCGCACCAAAGGAGCAGCTCGAGTTGCAGGTTATCAACCAGAACGACTACGAAGACTTCTATCCCACCATCATCAAGATGGCCAACCTGAGCTTCATCAACATCGTTGTGGAGAAGGATCCCACCGCTTCAAGCTTCATGGTAGGTACTGATGAGTTTGCAGTGCCCGTTGGCGATATGATCGACGTTGAGGCCGAGATTGCCAAGATGGAGGCTCAGCTGCAGCACCTCGAGGGTTTCCTCGCTGGTGTGAAGAAAAAGCTCTCCAACGAGCGCTTCGTGGCCAATGCCCCAGAGGCCGTTGTCGCCCTCGAGCGCAAGAAACAGAGTGACTCTGAAGAAAAGATTGCAGCCCTGAAAGAAAGCATCGCTGCACTGAAGAATAAGTAAATCAATAAAATCCTTTTAGTTGTCATAAACAAATGGCAGGCACATGACATGTTAGAAGACTGATCATTGAAATACTTCATCTGGATCATACAGAACACAAAGGGTATCAGGATTAATTCACTGATCCGCATCGTTATTGGCATCGCAAGAGTGTCATGTGGTTTATTGACGGTATGGCTAAGTAAATACTTTATTGATGTTACCATCAGAACAGGTTCACCGAAGGACATCTATTTCATGATAGGTTTGTTAGTGATAACTGTGATAACCGTCATCCTTTTAAGACAAGCCTATTATTACATGACCATAGCAGCAGGAATCAAACAAACAAATGCCATCCGTCTGAGCCTTTTCAGCCAGCTATTCTCCAGACAGCTTTTCGATGAGCATGAAATACATTCTGGGGATGTCACTTCCCGCATGTCAAAAGACATTGAGACGGTCAGCAATGCCACAACGGACGTTATTCCCTTGATGATCGTCACAGGTACACAACTGCTCGGTGCCTTCCTGCTGATGCAGTCTATGGACAAACGCCTGGCTTGGGCTTTATTACTCATCACACCAGTCATGCTGTTTTTGGGAAAACTCATTTCCAGACATCTAAGGAAAATGACCCACGACATCCGTCAAGATGAAAGTCACATCCAGATGCGCATTCAGGAAGGCATGGAACAGAATGCCGTCTTGCGTGCACTCGGCAGTGAGGCATGGCTGACAGAGTTGCTTGACGGCCTACAGGTACAACTGGAAGGCAACATGATGAAACGTGCCCGCTTTATTGTAGGCATGAGAATTATCATGGGATGTGTATTTGGTTTAGGATATATGATTGCCTTTATCTGGGGCGGTTTACAGTTAAGAAACGGAATCATTTCCGTTGGTGTACTTACATCATTCCTTCAGCTGGTAGGTCAGATCCAGAATCCGATCCTGACGCTGATGAACATCGTACCACAGCTGATTCAGGCCGCAGCCAGCATTGACAGATTAGAAGAACTTGAGTCTGTACAAAAACAGAATCCAGAAGAAAAGTCAGAGAATTATCATCTGCCGTCTTTACAAGATGAGTGCATGGGTATCCGAATAACAAATGCCAGTTTCCGCTATGCATCAGGAGACCGCCAAATCTTGAATCAGTTTAGCCATGATTTCAAGCCAGGCTCCAAGACAGCACTGATGGGTCCCACGGGCATCGGCAAGACAACACTCTTCCGTCTGATGCTATCTCTGGTTAATTTGTCAGAAGGTCGCATTTCTATATATAATAATAAGGTGGAACATGTTATCTCAGAAGCTACACGACCATATTTTGTCTTCGTCCCACAGGGCAATACGCTCATGAGCGGTTCCATACGCAACAATCTTCTTCTTGCCAAACCCGATGCTTCTGATGAAGAATTAAAAGACGTGCTTCACACAGCGGCTGCTGATTTTGTCTTTGATTTGCCTGAAACAATTGATACAGAACTTGGGGAACGTGGCAGCGGTCTCAGCGAAGGACAAGCTCAGCGCATTGCCATTGCACGAGGACTATTACGACCTGGTTCCATCTTGCTGTTGGATGAAATCAGCGCATCACTCGATGAACAAACGGAAAGTCTCCTTTATAACCGTCTTTTCGCCAAATATCCGAAAAAAACGATGATATTCATCACCCACCGGACATCCATCACCAGAATTTGTGATGAAACGATCCAATGGACAGAATAAAATTACTCTTCAACTAATCCCTTTTCCTTCCATATTCCGATAATGGTAGTTACATCTTTCTGAGCTTTATCTTCAGAAACGACATATTCTTCACACAATGCAATCACTAGTGATGCTAACGTGAAGTTTCCTTGAGTCTGGGCCTCCTCCCATAGCCATGCTGCTGTCTCATTCAGGCAAAGCAGCTTCCCAAAATCAACAGAGGCCTCAAGACCTTCTGCCACTATCACCTTGTCACCTAAAACATCACGCAATACATATCCGTCTTTGATCTTCATCTCAATTCTATTATTTTTGACAATCTCTTTTCTCTACTATTGAAGCACACAGCATAGCTGCATCTGCGTCAGGTAAACACTCTAAATGCCACATGGGAACCTTGCTGATCAGTAGTTTCTCCGTCTCATCCAGTCCATCGGCCAGCTGACGGTTCCATCTCATACCAGAAATGCTGATCATCAAGGAGGCGTATGCCTGAATATTATTCATGCGCTTAATTTGATTGATAGAGGCCTGACTCAGAAGAACAATGCCTCCAATTGGATAACTCACATTCCTATAACAGGGTGTTTTACCACTCCATGGAGTACCATACACCCTAACCTCATCGTCTACAATACGTACAACAGGATTATCATCATTCACAAGTTCCGTTCCGTCAAGATGTTTCAGCCACAACCGCGAATGAGTACTCTTTCCTGTTCCGCTCTTACCCAAAAACAAATAACCAAAGCCATCTCTACTGACTACCGATGCATGAAAAAGGGCTGTTTTCTGTCTGGCGGTTGCCAGTGAGAACATAATCATGGCAGCATTGTCAAAAGCTAGTTTTTCATATCCTTCAGCTATGAACAAGCATGCATCACGAAATTGATCCGTTGTTTTTAGCCATCCCGCTATGGAATGGCCACTATAAAAAACGAAAGCAACACTGACGTGGGAAAGTGAGCCATATATAATCTTGCCTCCACCTTCAGACTGTCGATATATCTCGGTAAACTCTTTTGGTATATTCTGCCACTTTTCAATGGCGATATGAAACAATTCATCTTGACTGTCATCTACCACAAAAGCCTCGTATGGTGCAAAATTCAAACATTCCCATGAGTCATCATGAGCATGAACCGAAAAGTTAAATCCTGCGACCTGATAGTAACGACAAATCATTTATCTTATATGACATCTATGCTGATGTCCAGAAAACAAACAACATAAAAGAACACAAAAAAAGTATGCATATCATCATTGAAGTATGCATACTTTTTACTAATCACAAATCTTCACCCAATCTCTACCGGAGAACACGATTTGGTTGTACATACACCTTCACTTTCCGGATCTTGTTCATTGTCAGAACCAATTAAGAGGGTTGGAGCGTCAACTTCCATTTCCTCAATTTCTGGGGTAAAATACTCTTTCTTCATTGCCTAAATATGGTTTTATAATTATACAATTCACATTTTCGTTGCAAATTTACAACTATTTTTTCTTTTCTGCAAGTTTTTTGAGAAAAAAATAACAGATACATTAATTTTCATCACATAAGACCTTTTTTTAATAACCTGTCAGCAAACGTACGCACATCTTTAGATATAACTTCCAAAGGAGCATCATACATCTCTGACATCTCATGAGATATGGAATCCACATCTTTACCCTGACAGAATAGCCTCAACATATCTACGCCACTCTCATTAAGAGTGAAGGCTTCTTTCAGTTCACCTGTCTCCCAGTCTTTAGCAGCCACCACAAAATGATCGGCTAATGGTTCTATCTCAATCTTGAATCTCATCATCTTCATTTTCCTCCTTTTTCTTAAATTTTTCAAGCGAAGACAACATACCCCGTTTTATGTTAGTAAGATTCTCATGACGTTCTTCCTCAAAGCAATTTTGGGCTGACATACATTTCCGAGGTCGAAAACAGATGGGATATAAAGCACAAATGCTACATGCGTCATACGCATCATTGATAACCTCTTTAAAACTATTAACCCCTTCTACAGAAAACTCTTCTTGATCAATATGCCCTACGAACTCTCTGTCAGCAAAGTTATCACATTTACCGATATGGCCATCAGGAAGAATCGTAATAGACTCGTCATCATCTGCCATACAATGGTTAATATCAAACTTCCGTTTTAATCGCGGCTTTGACAGAAAGCCATAAGTTTCCAGATTGGCATTGATGGCTGCAATCTTGGCATAAAGCACTTTCCTCTTTTCATCATCATGAATGGCAACCTGCTTGACCACTTCTCCAAAAAGAGTATGGAGATAAACCACGAGATGATCTGCCCTTTCAAACTCATGGTGGAAATATTCAACAAGCTGATAAAGGTCATCAACATTGTACATATCCACATTCAGGCGGATATGCACCTTTATTCCTGCATCCAGTAAACGATGAATGTTGACCATCACTTGCTGGAAAGCATTCACATCTTTATATATATATGCCTTTATACGGTTATATACTTTTTCTGTTCCATCAAGACTAATCTGCACGTTTTTCAGGTTCCACCTCTCTTTCATCTCCTGAATGGTAGCATCATCAATCAGGAAACCATTGGTTAAAATAGTGGACTTATACTCTATGCCTGCATCCTTCAAATGCTGATTAATAAGTGTAATGACAGGTTTATTATATAGCGGCTCCCCACCAAACCAATGAATCATCACCTTTTTCCCACCACAATGCTTGATCATGTAATCTGCAGTCTTTTGGGCCATTGACGAATCCATAGTCAATTTGGCACATCCCTTTTGGAAGCAATAAAAGCAGCATGCGTTACAGTCGGTCGTTGTAAAAATGGTATATGTTGTAATATCTTTCTTTGGTTTAGCCAACATCTGCCCCACCCTTCTCATTTGCCGGCTCAACAAACGATCGTCGAAATCTTCTGGAACTAAATACCAATCTTCAATCAACGATGGCAAAGCGCGTGGATTGCTTTCCAACAACATTTTTTCTTCTGTCGAAAGCAAAGCCATTGCTTTTGTCATCGTATTAAAAAGCAAAATACCTTCCTCAACCGGCTGTTTGACGACGAAATTCATCAGTCGGTATTTCTTATCCTTTTTGGCCTTCTGCTTTCCTAAAAGTCGGTCAAATGGCTTTATGATCTGATATATAGTTTGCATATTGGCTGCAAAAATACATAAAAATCCCGAAACTTCCAAGCGTTTCGGGATTATTTATATATGTAATTAGGTATATGTTACTTTATCACCGCTCGGCTTTGCCGCTTGTCGTGACAAGAACCTTTTTACCATTACGGATGTAAAGCCCCTTACCTGGATTAACTACGCGCTGGCCTTGCAGGGTGTACCATTCCTCACGGCCCACTCCCTCTCTTTTCGCTTCATGGATGCCTGTGGTATCACCTTCGCCACCGATACTACGCGTATTAATCGTCATAGAGATCACCTCGGGCTCCTCAGTGAAACTATAGCTCGATGATGGTGTTTCTTCTGTTCCAGCAGAGCGCGTCATCGCCAAAGCCGCCTTCGGAATACGAAGATAAGCCATACCTGAGGGGAAATCTATAGTAGATCCGAAGCTCAAAAACTCGCCTTTGCTCATTACCATATGGGTGTAAATCTCATCACTCGGATCGAGGGATACGGAAGAACCGCTATTGTTACCTACCAACATGTTCGCATAGCACGTCTGAGCACCTGAAGAGGGAACGCTATATTCGCCCTTCGGACCCTTTACAATCAAACCGACACCAGCTGAAACACGGGTCACACGAGTCAACCAGATCACTGAAGAACTATTGTCATAGCCCGTCACAGTGAAGGCCTTCACACCATCACCCTCCAAAGAAGAGAAGTCGAGATCTACAGTACTACACAGCGTCACCTTACCCTTATCATTATTAATCTTTACAATCTGAGATGAACCTGGTGTGGCAGATGGCATCGCTTCGGGTTTTGGCAACTGCAGATAGCTCATGTTGGCTGGGAATGAAACTGGGGAATTAAATGCCCAGAACTGACCACCAGACATCACCATGTTCATATAGTCGCCCTCTGTGGGATTCAATGTGATGGCACCGCCTGTGATATTGCCCTTCAGCATGTTCTCGTAATAAGAGGATGAAGAGGCCTTAATAGGAATCTTATAAGTAGTACCAGCTGTACCCTTAACAATAATCGGCGTTCCTGCGGGAACATCCTTCACACGAGTCAGGTAGATTGTACTCGTCTCGCCTTGATAGTCATAGCCCGAAACTACGAAGGCCTTCACATCCTCCCTACCGCTGAAATCCAGGTTCTTGTCACTGCAATAGGCTAACTTACTGTTCTTGAGGGTAATGGATTGAACTGGCTCGGTAACAGATATAGTTCCGACGGTAGCTTCTAATTCATCCAGTTTGACAGTCACGACCTGATCACCAGCCTCAATCACCTCATACTCCGCTTCGGAAACCAGTTCCATGTCACCTGCTGCTCGTGTTCCACGGGTAGATGCACTCTTCAGGCGCAGTTTCGAACTGTCACCAAACAGGCGGCCTGTAAAGACGAATTTCACAACATCTCCCTGCTTCATATCAAGCAGTGCCATGATGACATCCTCTCCTTTCGAGAACTTCAGCCCACCTTTGTCTGTCACTTCTATTCGCCCATTAGCCTCTGCTGGAAGAGCTATATCTGCATTAAAAGTTGCCTTAATAGCTTCTGATACTTTTTCCGAAGGAACATAGAGCGGCTGTCCGTCTACATCTACAGGCTCAACCTTGTTCACAACAGATTCCCCCTGAGTTGTTCTAGTGAAAAGCCGCTTAATATTAGGGCAAGGTACTTCAATCGTTCCGCTTGCTGACTGTATTACCAATTCGTTTACTCCATCTTCGCCTCCATAATGATATCGCAACAACGGGTAATTCTCCGAAATAGAAAAGTATAGCTCCGACCCGTCAGTCTGTTCTACCACCATAAAGAAAATGGTCTGTTCCTGCCCCTTCAATGATGCCCATCCAAGCAAGAGCAGAATAATGACACAGTATCTGTGGATATTATTGATTGTATTCATATATAGATTTCTTTTAATGTACAACATATCACTTTTTTGCTTTATTTCCCTTGAGGGCATCACGCCAGGTACCTTTCATGAACACGGGCGGTGCTGTGCGTTGCAAAGGCTTAACCTTTGGTAATTCTTCACCGCGAGTCCTGGCGTTACTCTTCAGGCTGTTGACAAACTGAGCATGGCCAGCAGCGTCGAATGCCACAAAGGTTTCATAGTCGTATATCCAACTATCGCCCTCCGACTCTTTCATCACACGTTTGTAGATTTCCTCGCGACTTGGAGCATTGAAAGGAATATCGTTATAACGCATCATACTGTTCTCTGTCGGGCGATAGGCTCCAAACTGGTAGAGATAGCTGCCCTCATAGACACCTATCTTCTCATCAGCATAGCGGGCATCGCTGATGAACTTCGACCACTTCACTTCTGTCGGATCAGAACGCCAATCAACATTGGCACCCCAACCAAGAGTTGTCCATTGGTTTTCAAGTTCATTCTTATTCTCATCGGGCAGAGAAAGGCTTTCATTTCCCTGCTCCACATATTCATCAAAGAGTTTTCCTATGCCGTGTCCGCCTGCCTCATGATTCAGAATATTGGATACACCATCCATAGAGAAGCATACGAAAGAGTTGTCCTCCATCATATTGCAATAACTACGTTTACCGTTGGAGTTATTATAGACAACAATAACATGCATGGGGCGGTTGGGTATCAGAGTCGTCACTTTTGAAGCATATTCCAAAGCTTTTGAAACGTCTTCATCAATGGCATGTGTGGCATTTCCAAAAAATTCCGCATTGGCAGAAACGGCTTTTACCGCATAAACATTGAAGCGGTCTCTCAGTGAGCTATACGGTTCAAACTTGAAGAACTGGTCTAATGCCTCGGTCATACGTTGGTCAAACACTCCTTCTTCTAAATCTTTGTCTGTGAAAGCCTCACCCACAAAGACCAAGTCTATACCTTGTCCTATAGTCGCAGTCTGAAAAGTGGACACTTCGCCGTCTTTGGAATAGTCGGTAGAAGTATAGAAGTTGTAATCTATTTTACCCAAATGCTCTTCCAAATATGAAAAAAGTTGATTACGATAAAGCGTACCAGCCTGGTATTTTCCTTTTTCATCCATATAACTAGAGAATACAACATTACCGTTTTGATCAACCAACAACAATTCAGGTGTTGTTAATGTCCAATTGATTACGGCAGTTTCATCTTTAACACGTCCATCCACATAATTCCATTCTCCAAATAAAACATTATTCCACGGTATAGAGTGGTTTTTGACATATTCTTTTAGTTCAACTTCTTCCTTCTCCATATCTTGAGCTATATGAAGCCCTATTATTTCCAATCCTTTTTCCTTGTATCCTAGGTATGCAGGAATCAGTAGTTGGTTATACAATTCCGACCAAGGACACCACCATCCCCATTTATAGAGTAATGTATATTTGTTGTTTTTATAAATCTCATCCAAGCTAATAGTATTTCCATTAACATCTTTAAATGAGAAAACGGGAGCAGGGATAGTCAACTCTGACAAATCTATGTCACCTTTTTCTTGAATAAGAAGAGATGGCCAAAAATCACGAAATTTGGAATGATTGCTTATACTTTCTGGCACTTTTCCTGAATAATAATTTCTGTCAAGTCGCAGATTAAGCCCATCCAATTTATCCATTAATGGAACAATCAATTCTTCTGGGAGCGTTCCTTCAAACGAATTCAATTCTAAGTTCAAAGTACTGAAACTTGGCATTCTACCAAGGTTCTCCATGGATTTGGGGAATGGTCCTGTAAGTTTATTACTAGTAAGTGTTAAATCTATCAGGCTGTAATTATTTCCAAAAAAATCAGGGATACAACCATTAAAATTATTGTCACTCAGCCAACAAAAATTGATTGGCCCCATCCTTGAGATGCAATCAGGTATTTGGCGTGGTGAAAGTGATTCTATACCCTGAATATTTATATCCGCAACCCATGGAAACAAGTTCGAATGGAGATTATTTACTCCAGCCCATTCCCATATTGGTCTGTCCGAACACCAATTCGTTTTGTAAGATTCCGGCCAATTGTCTCCATCCATAGCTTGGTAAAATTCAATTAGAGCTTTACGAGACTCTCGTTCATCATATTCAAAACTGCGGAAGTCAACACTCTCTACACTTTCAATGGTAAACTCATATCTATCTTGAAATGACCAAACAATTTTCCCGTCTTTTATATTTGGTTTAAAACCACCAGTAGACATACCAATGTCATACTGAATACTATCACCTGTAGTCTGCTTAATGCTGACATGTTGGCCAGCATAGTTCTTTTGTTGTGCCCATCCAATGAAAGGCAAGAGTGCTAAGAGTAGCACAAATAATAATTTTCGATTTCCCATATTTACAGTTTTAGTTTCTGTCTGCAAAAATACACCAAAATTCCGAAACGACCAAACATTTCGGGATTTTTATCAAGAATAAGAGTCAAGTATTGCAAAATAAGTACCACTTACTGAAAAATAAGTGGCACTTATTTGATATTAAATGGCATTCATTTACACGATATCGCGTTTCTCTTCCAAACATATACCTTTATCCTCGTGAAAGCCTTTGTACATCGATGTTTCAGGCGAGGTATATGATTGTCAACATCTACCTAACATATACCTATCATATACCTCAACATATACAAAAAAACGTGCTTTTTCGCAGGATAAATTTGGAAAATCAAAATAAATGTTGTATCTTTGCACCTCGAAAATGAGCGATGCTATGAAAAGCGGGCTTATTACTACTACATTATTAACAATTTAAACATTTAACCATTATGAAGCAAAATTTGCACATCAATGGAGAAACTGTTGCGGTTTCTCAGGAAATGGTTCTGGTAACTGAGCTTTTT
>JAEEGI010008858.1_pt1 | contig 22156 bp, 14 predicted proteins | sample 8958751 | NCBI WGS metagenome assembly JAEEGI01 (sample SAMN16246545, study PRJNA631951) | gut metagenome | biome: gut microbiome; feature: rumen; material: KS-attached | host: Bos | place: Iran: Karaj | collected 2018-10 | reverse complement strand
CTATAGCAACACTAACGCGTTATGGCTTTGCAAGGTATCAGGGTAAAGTTAAGAATGCTATTTTCTTTGCCTATATCATTATGATGCTGATGCCATATCAGGTTACGCTGGTTCCTAATTTCCTGGTATCCAAATTCCTTGGAATATATGGAACTAAATGGGCAATTTGGCTTCCGGGTATTTTTTCTCCGTTTGCCGTGTATCTTCTCACCAAGTTTATGAGGAGAATTCCAACGGAAGTTATGGAGGCTGCTTCTATAGACGGGGCAGATGAATGGTATATCTTTACCAGGGTCTGTATGCCGCTCTGTAAGGGAGGAATTGCTTCAATTGCTATTCTGGTGTTCTTTGATTACTGGAACATGGTAGAACAGCCGCTGATTCTTTTACCTGATTCGGATATGCATCCACTGTCGGTGTTCTTATCCAAGATAAATGCGGGTGAAATAAGCCTTGCATTTGCAGTTGCAGTTATATATCTGGTTCCGCCGCTTCTTATTTTCCTGTACGGCGAGGACTATCTGGTAGAGGGTATCTCTTACCAGGGAGGAATAAAGGGGTGACCTTTACAGGTCAATTAGTTTAAGGTTAGGAGTAATTGGGAGATGTCAGATTTATTTACAAAAGATAACGATGTTGTAGAGGTAGTTGAGGGCAGTGTGGTTTCTGTCAGTGATAACGGCAAGAAGCCGGTTGATAAAAAAGACATGATCAAGAATATAGCGATTGCCTTTTTGTCAGTGATGCTGGTTCTTACATTCTTTTCTAATACTATTATGAATTACTCACTTCCTCAGGTGGCAACACAACAGGTTATGAGAGGTTCCGTAAGCCCGCAGATAAGAGGTGCTGGAACAGTTTCTGCTGAAGATCCATATAATGTAACGCTCAAAGAGACCAGAAAGGTGTCTGGAGTTGCTGTTAAGGAAGGCTCTCACGTTGAGATCGGAGATGTTCTCTTTTATCTTGAGGACAAAGAATCCGAGGAGCTTAAGACAGCAAGAGAGAATCTTGAAAAGCTGGAGCTTTCATATGAGCAGGCTCTTTTCTCAGGAGATGTTCCAGATGATGTTATTTCCAAGGTCAGAAGTGGTAATACTACATCCTATGATTCTTATCAGATAAAGCTCAAGGCTGTAAATGACAGATACGATGCTGCCAAAGCTGTAGCAGATGCAGCAACTAAGGCTGTTGAATACCTGACTGATCTGCAGAATCATGATAAGAATGAGATTGAGTATCAGACGCTTACTTATAACTATGAGAATGCTAATGCTGATTATCAGAAAAAGCTCATTGACTATACCTATGACCCTAATGATCAGGAAGCCATAGAGAAGGCCAAGAAGGAATGGACTCATGTTGAGGATGAGAATAAGCGTGAGACCACAGAACTTGAGACCTACAAGAGTCAGGTTGGTATTGGCTATGATCAGAAGCTTATAGAGGCTAAGGCTAATGAGACTGCAGCCAAAAAAGAGCTTGAAAAGGCTGAAGAAGAGAAAAACAAACAGGTTAAGAGTATAAATGCTGAGATTTCTCTTTGCAATCAGAGAGACAGCATCAAGGAGCAGAAGGAAAAGATAGCAGAGCTTGAGAAGGATTCTGTTGGAGCATCAGTAAAGGCTCCGGTAGCCGGAATCGTATCTGCAGTAAATAAGGCTTCCGGTGAATCTATATCAGCAGATGAGACAATTGCAGTCATTCAGATTGATGGAAAAGATATGACTACAAGCTTTTCTGTTACTAACTCACAGGCTCAGAAATTACACATTGGAGATGCTGCTAAGCCACAGAATTCCTGGATGTTTAGCAATGAGTTTAAAGCAACACTCACGTCTATCAAGAATGACAAATCAGATCCATCAGGTAAAAAGCTTCTTACCTTCAAAATAGAAAGCACAGAGGTTACACCTGGTCAGAACATAGCTCTTTCTATTGGGGAGAGGGCAATAGATTACGATATGGTAGTTCCTAACAGTGCTGTCAAGACTGGCTCAACATCTAAATTTGTGCTTGTGGTCAAGTCCAAATCAAGCCCTCTTGGCAATAGATATACAGCAGCCAAGGTTGATGTAGATGTAATAGCTTCAGATGATAATTATTCAGCTATTACAGCAGCATTAGATGGTGATGAATATGTTATTACAACATCCAATAAGCCTGTCAAGGCAGGAGAACAGGTGAGGCTTGCAAACGAATAATGGTTTTTGAAAAGATTTGGGAATATATTAAGAAGTTTTTTTCAAATAAAAAAAGAAATATTGTTCTTATAATCGTTGCAGCACTTCTTTTGATAGATATTATTCTCGGTATCATTTGCAGAGTTTTTATTTCCAAACTGCCTGATCAGCTTGCGGCAAACAGGTGGGACTACGATGGAAAAGTAGCGCAGGTAAGTCTTTTTTTTACAGAAGACAGATCTGTTACGCCAGATGATATAAAAAGGCTTGAGTATAATCTTAAAAAGAAGCTGGGAGATGCAGGTGTTATAGCTGTAGAAGATGGGGACAGTTCTTTAAAGAGCGGTAAAGAGATTGTCGATACTGTAGACCTTGGAACTGGCAAAGGAAACAATAGCGGTTCTGATATAGCATCAGCCAGTGAGGAGATAAAGGTCTATAACAGCTGCTATAGTGCTCAGGGAATATCTACTATAGTCTTTGAGAACAGAAAAGCTGAAAATGTCAGCACAATTGGTGCGGATGGAGACTTTTTCTTTTTTCATCCTCTGGAGCTTGTGAATGGTTCTTATTTTATGGCTGACGATGTAATGAAGGATAAGATCGTCATCGACGAGGACCTTGCATGGCAGCTTTTTGGTTCTGACGACATTATTGGACAGTGCGTTACTATTGGCGGGATCAACCATTATGTGTCCGGCGTAGTAAGAAGACAGGAAGGCAGATTTAACGAAGCTGCCGGATTATCTGAGAGCATTGTTTACATGTCCTATGATTCTCTTTCCAAATATGGTGAGATTTTAAGTGGCAAGACTACTGATAAAGAGATTTCTGAAGATGGAGTAAATGCTAAAATCGGTGGGATAAACTGCTATGAGATAGTATGCCCTAATCCTGTTGATGGACTTCTTGCCAAGATTACCAAGGAAAGCGCTGATTTTGACGATAAGTATGTCAATGTGATTGATAATACGGACAGATTTTCTTTTTTAAATTTGCTTGGTGTCAGTGTGAATTTTGGTATCAGAAGTATGTGGGATAAGCCTATTTTTTACCCATATTGGGAGAATGTGGCAAGAGGCTACGAAGATGTTCTTGCACTCCTTAATATGATTAGACTTATTTGCGAAGTTGCATGTGTGATCATGGTGTGCTCACTTATTATTTTCGCATATAGGAACAAGAAATGGACTATTGAAGGTCTTTTGACATATGCAGCTGATAAGAAGTATGAGATAGAGGCCAGGCATAAAGAGAGACTAGCTGACAATAAACAGGCTGGTGAGTCTGGAGAGGAGATTATGAAATGAGAAAAATCGTGAAAAAGAGTATATGTCTGTCACTTGCTGTAGTATTAGCTGTGAGTGCTGCAGGATGCGGTAAAAAGAAAGACGATGACAGTTTAATAGGTAATGTGACCAAATCATCCAAGGAGTATGTATTTGCTGTAGAGATGCTTGATATCTGTGACAATGTACAGAATATCAACAGAGTGGCATATGTGGGTGACAGAGTATATGCATCTACATATTCTTCTGGAGACCATATGGATATTTACAGCTTTAATCCTGATGGCTCTGATGTTAAGAATATACAGATTCCAGCTGCTGATAATGATAATGTTTCATACGTCAGCTACGATGCAGAGGGGAATATTTACGGAATCGAATATAAGTATAACTGGAGCTACGAAGATGAGGATGAGGACGCAGGAAACTCTGAGGAATCGGATGGCTCTGAGAACTCTGGGAATAATGATGATGGCCAGATGCATATCTTTTCTGATGATGAAGCTGCGACTGAGGGAAGTTCTGTAGAAGAGGCTGCAAGTGAAGAAGCTTCTTCTGAAGAAGGTACAGAGGGAATGGCTGAACCTGAGGATATGATCACAGACGATGGTATGGTAGCAGAATATAATTCTGAAGGGGATGAAACCTACCTTGTTAAGTTTGATAAGGATGGAAATCTTATTGAGAAGATAGACCTTATGGCCGATTATGCTGTGGATGGCTATTTGTCTGTTAACAGCTTTACTGTAACAGATGATGGTGTATGTATCTTAAGTCTTGATCAGGGAATTGTAAGCTATTCCTCAGATAAAGGCTTCAAGATGCTGATAGATAATGCAAATAATTATCTGTACTATCAGGTGTACAAGGGCTTCAACGGTAAGATGTTTATATCTTATTATGATGATAATGGCAATAATCTCTGTACTTTTGATCCAGCTACGGGTGCTATTGGAACTCCATCTAAGGCACTTGCCAAGTATGGCGACAGATCCTTCTTTGGCGGCAATGGCTATGATCTGTATATGAGTGATTCTGAAGGCTTCTATGGATACGATCTTGCCAGTGATTCCATGACTAAGCTCCTTGATTATATAGATTCTGATATAGAAGCAAGTGGCTCAGTTGCAGCGGCTATAGCTATCAGTGACAATGAGTTTATTGCATGTATTCCTGATTCTGAGTTTAACTACTATCTTGCAAGACTCACCAAGGTTGCGCCAGAAGATGTTAAGGATAAAAAGATCATTACTCTTGGCGGATATTATCTTGACTATGAGATCAGAAAGCAGGCTTTTGCTTTTAACAAGAATAACAACGAATATAAGATCAAATTCGTTGATTACTCATCCTATGATACAGATGATAATTATGGTGCTGGCGCTGAGAGGCTTAATATGGATATAGTATCAGGGAATACACCTGATATTCTGATAATATCCGATGGTCTTCCAGTGGACAGCTATATAAACAAAGGACTCTTTACTGATCTTTCATATTATCTGGAAAAAGATCCTGATATATCCGAAAGTGACCTTATTACCAATATAGTTGATGCTTTCAAAACTGGAGATAAGCTATATCAGCTGGTTCCAAGCTTTTATATCTCAACTATGATCATGAAGACCAAATATACAGATGGCAAAGAATTCCTGACTTTCAAAGACTGTCAGGAACTAATGGATGCTAAGGGAGCAACCAAACAGACCGCTTTTGGTCTTGAAACAAGAAATGATTTCCTTGAGCAGGGAATCAGGTATTCTGGAAACACATATATAGACTGGGAGAACAAGACTTGTCACTTTGACAGCGATTCCTTTATACAGTTCCTCGAATTTAGTAATGGATTTATTGAGGAATTCCCTGATAATGTTTGGGAAGATTACAAAGACACTCTGTATAGAACTGATGATGCTCTTTTCTGTATAATGTCACTAAGCGATTTTAGGGATTACCAGTACTGGAAACAAGGAATGTTTGGAACCGATATATCTTTTGTCGGCTATCCTAATGATATGGGAATAAATAACTCTATTATTTATCCTACTAAACGAATTGCTATCAGTTCTCAGAGTAAGAATAAGGATGCTGCCTGGGAGTATGTTAAGTCCTTCCTTTCAGAGGAATATCAGAATGACACTTACTGCTTCCCTATCAGAAAGTCCAGCTATGATAAAAAGGCTGAAGATATTACTCATAAATCTTTTTATATGGATGGTGATAAGAAGGTAGAGTATGATGATAGCTACTATTTTGGCGGAGAGGAAGTAGTAATGCAGCCTCTTACCAAGGATGAAGTTCTTGAAATCAACAACTTTATCAAATCACTTACTCTTGTAAGCAATTATAACGAAAATGTTAACAATATTATCTTTGAGGAAGCTTCTGCATATTTCAGCGGTCAGAAGAGTGCCAAGGAGGTAGCGGACATTATTCAGAGCAGATTATCTATTTTTGTTAATGAGAACAGTTAATAGATAATAATTGTCAAAAATTATAGTTTATTATTTTAAAATAATCTGAATAATGCACAATTAGACTTGCAATAAACTGTCTAAACCGCCTAAAATACGAAAATTCAGACAAATAGCAACAAATGGCATGCAGGTAGCAATATCTGACATGCCATTTGTTACATTAATTGTTACAATTTACATGCTCGGGCAACGAAAACGTTTAAGCGCTTTGACAACTGAATAACGTGCATAAAAACTATAGGGGGTTTTTAGCGAATGAAGAAGAGTATTTCAATGCTTATTTGTAGTTTGTTGGTAGCAACAAGCGTTGCATCTGCTACAAGTGTCACAGCACTGGCAGCTCCTAAGATCAATCCTTACAGCACCGTTCAGGCAGAACTGAATTTTGGGAGTGAGGGTGTAGAGAAGACACCGGAGGTATATAACGATAAGAAGATTACCGTTTTGAACAGTGTAGAAGCAGGGGATTACTGGATAGTAAAGGATGTTGACTTTAGTGACGGACTTTCAAAGATATCCCTTACAGCTAGAGCTGATGAGGCTTCACTTATTGAAGTAAGGAAAGACAGCGTTGATGGTGAGACACTTGGAAACATCAAGATTAACACTACCCACGGAGAATTCAAGACCTTTACTGCTAAGATGAAGAATCTTGAAGGTCTTAACACAATTGTTTTTGTTGGTGTTATTGGAAATGCATCTGCTGATTATTGGGTAGCAGAAAAGGCTGAAACTACTGTTGTTGAGCCTGATCCAGTTGTAACTGAAGAGGTTGATCCTTATGTTACAGTAGAGGCAGAGAATGCAGTTAGCAGAAAATTCGCTGCTGAAATTACTGATAATGGCACAACCTTCCTTTCAATTAGGGCAGATGGTGGCTATGCAGTAGCCAAGAACGTTAACTTCTATCAGGGTATTGCAGCAATCGAGCTTAGTGTAAAGGCTAGCAAGGCTGCAGTTCTTGAACTTAGATTAGACTCCTATGATGGAGATGTTCTTGCAAGCTATAAGATCAACCCATCAGATAGCTTTGTACATACTTATACCAAGGCTGATACTACTGTTACAGGTACTCATGATATCTACTATGTAGCTAAAATATCAGGAACAACAGTACAGTTTGATTCATGGAAAGCAATTATAGCTCCTGTTAAGCCTAATCCTAATCCAGACGAGCCAATTGATGATCCAGATCCAATCGTTACTGAGACTATTAATCCTTATGTAACTGTAGAGGCTGAGAATGCTACCGTTATGGAAGGCCTTGATGTTAAGACTGATGGAAGCAGAACTTATGTAGAGAGACTTAGACCTCGCGTAACATATATTGTTAAGAACGTTGAATTTGACGGATCTGAGAAGATTGCTATTACATATAAGTCTGATTCAGCTCATGTTCTCGAGATTCATGATGGTGCAACAAATGGACCAAGACTTGCATTCCTGAACATTCCTAACTCAGATTATGAGTGGGCTACAATTTATCTGAATTTCCCAGATCTTCATGGCGTATATGATCTTTACTTTGTTCCTAAGTTTGGCGTAATCGATTTTGATTCATGGTCAATCCTTAAGAGCGGAGATGAGCCTATCATCGTAGATCCAGACCCAGTAGATCCTGATCCAGTTGATCCAGACCCAGTAGATCCTGATGATCCTATAATCGTTGATCCAGATCCAGAACCTGTTAATAAGGGTGTTACAACAGAGTATACACTTAACAACTGGGGATCAGGTTATCAGGTACAGGTAAAGGTATCTAATGAGTCTTCTCAGAGAGTAGAAGGCTGGACTGTTAAGGTTAACAAAGATGATGTTGGCATTGATGCAAGCTGGAATGTAAATATTAAGGAAGATGGCAATTACTATGTGATCACTCCTGTAGAGTGGAACTCAGTAATTGAAGCAGGTAAGTCAGTTGAATTCGGATTCCAGGGTTCATCTCATGTAAATGACAAGATCGAGCTCTTTGCAGTTGGAGAAGTTAAGGATGATCCAGTTGTAGAGCCTGATCCAGACGAGCCAATCATCGTTGATCCAGATCCTGTTGATCCTGATCCAGTAGATCCAGACCCAGTAGATCCTGATGAGCCTATCATCATTGACCCAGATGATCCTGTAGTTAATGAGGACCTTGCTCTTGAATATACAATCAATGGCCAGGGATCCGCTACAATTAACTTCAAGGTAGCCAATAATGGCAAAGCTTCAGTTAATGGCTGGACTCTTAGGCTCAAGAGAAGTCAGATCACTATTGATAACTTCTGGTGCGTAAAGGTTGCTGTAGTAGGTGATTATTATGTAATTACTCCTGAGTCATGGAATAGCGTAGTAAACGCTGGCGACGGCGCTTATTTCGGAGTTCAGGGCTCTGGTGTTACAGGAACAACTTTGGATTATACACTTGAGTAATGAGTTAAATACTTCTTTATAAAACAAAAATACGGCTATCACTTATCATTATATAAGTGGTAGCCGTATTGCTATGTTTATAAAGTATCAGCTGATCAAAGATCTGATGTACAGCATGGGCACTTTGTTGCCTCGATGTTGATCTCGCTCTTACACTTAGGGCAGATCTTAGTTGTTGCAGGTGCCTCAGCCTCTTCCTTGGCAAACTTATTAGATACGTTGTTCATGAACTTAACAAGAAGGAAGATTACAAGAGCCATCAGAATAAAGTTGATGACAACTGTGATAAAGGTTCCATAGTTAAGTGTAGCTGCGCCAGCTTCCTTGGCTGCTTCGAGCGTAGCATAGCTTCCGCCATCAAGAACTACGAATTTGTTGTTGAAATCAATTCCGCCTGTAAGAAGACTGATAACTGGCATAATGATGTCATCTACAAGTGATGAAATGATCTTCTGGAAAGCACCACCGATGATAACACCGACTGCCATATCCATTACGTTGCCGCGCATGATAAACTCACGGAATTCCCCCGCAAGGCTTTTGCCCTTGCCGGCTGCTTTTTTCATTTTTTCTGTCATTTCTCCTGCTTTCTACACAAATCTAGTTTGTGTCCCCAAAAAGTCTGTTGATTACTGAAATCAGAGTTTTAATTCCTCAAGAAATTATACCATAGATTCCCGTATCCTGCTTATAACACCTGTAAAAAATATAGTTGGCATTCTGATTTATATGGTGCTATAATTTCTCTAGGTAATAGGGAGTAGCTGGCATGCTTTTTAGCATGTAACATATATCGTCAGCACAGGATTTATCCTCGGGATATGTTATAATTAGCGAGACTTTTACCACAATTTTTTTGTGGAAAAAAGGTCTCTTTTTTTCTGCATATTTTTAAGGAGGGAAAATATGTTACTAAATCTGTTACTGTTAATCGTTGGCTTTGTTGCCCTTGTTAAGGGAGCTGACTACTTTGTTGATGGCTCTGCTACACTTGCCAAGGTGTTCAGAGTACCAAGTCTTATTATTGGTCTTACAATTGTTGCTTTTGGTACCAGTGCTCCTGAGCTTGCAGTTAGCTCGACAGCTGCTCTTCAGGGTTCTAATGAGATTGCCCTCAGTAATGTAGTGGGATCCAATATGTTCAATCTTCTTGTTGTACTTGGCTCATGTGCTTTGTTCTGCACAGTTCCAGGCAGCAAAGAAATCTTTAAAAGAGATTTCCCATTTTCAATTATTGTTACAGTGCTTGTTTTCATTTTTACACTTTCAAGCAGCGTATTCGCCGGTGGAATCTTTTCACATAGCATGGCAGATGATGCTGGCGTGATTGGAAGAGTAGAGGGTGCAGCATTAATAATTATCTTTATTGGCTATATTCTCTGGCTTATCAGAGCTGCCAAGAATAACAAGACTGAAGAATCAGAAGATGAGCTTATGCCTGTTTGGAAATGCATTATTTTTATTGTTGGCGGTATTATCGCCATTGTTGCCGGTGGTCAGGCTGTAGTATATAGTGCCAAGGAAATCGCTAGATTCTTTGGAATGACAGAGACACTCATTGGTCTTACAGTAGTTGCTTTTGGAACATCACTTCCAGAGCTTGTTACATCAGTTATTGCTGCTCGTAAGAATGAGACAGGCCTTGCAGTAGGTAACGTTATTGGATCAAACATCTTTAACCTGATGCTCATACTCGGTGTATCAGCAGTGCTTCATCCGGTAGCAGTTAATTTTGCATCATTCTTTGATCTTATCGTACTCATTTTTATGAGTGCTATTACATACTTCTTCCTTGTGAGCAAAAAAGAGCTCAACAGGCCAGAAGGTATTATCATGATCCTTATTTATGTGGCACAGATTGTGTTTGCTATTGTTAGATAAAATAGGTTTATTTTGAATGGATGGAATTGAGTTTAAGCCGGTAAAAGATGATAAGAAGGAAACTAATACTGCTCTTATAGCAATGAGTGGAGGCGTAGATAGTAGTGTTGCTGCGGCTCTTACACTTAAAAAAGGCTATAACTGTATTGGATGCACCATGCGTCTTTATGAGAACGACATGGTTGGTCTGGATCTTCTTGGAACCTGCTGCAGTATCGAAGATACTAAGGATGCCAGAGCTGTGTGTGATAGGCTTGGCATAGAATATAACATATATCATTACGAGGCTGAGTTTAAAGATAAGGTAATAGAGCCATTTGTATGTAGCTATGAGAAGGGAGAGACACCTAATCCCTGCATCAGATGTAACAAGTATCTTAAGTTTGACAGCCTTTATAAGAGAGCAAGAGAGCTTGGCTGCGACTATATTGTAACTGGTCATTATGCCAGAATAGAGGAGAGAGATGGTCATTTCTATCTCCTCAAGGCCAGAGATATTAACAAGGATCAGAGTTATGTCCTTTATGATCTGTCTGAGGAACAGCTGGCGCACACTCTTTTCCCACTTGGCGAGTTTACCAAGCCAGAGGTCAGGGAGATTGCTGATGAATATCAGTTTGTAACGTCACATAAGAGTGAGAGTCAGGATATCTGCTTTGTTCCTGATGGTGACTATGCTGGAATGATCAAGAGATATAGAGATAAAGAGTATCCTAAGGGTGATTTTGTAGACAAGGATGGGAATGTTCTTGGAACACATGATGGCATTATAAATTACACTATAGGACAGAGGAGAGGACTTGGCATTCCTGCTGACAGAAGATTGTATGTAACGAAACTTGATGTTGAGAATAATAAAGTTATTCTCGCTGATAACATAGATCTTTTCAAAAGAGAACTCATAATAAGAGACTTCCACTGGATAACAGGCGATGAGCCTAAGCAGGAATTCAGATGTCAGGCCAAGATCAGGTATAAGCACAAAGAGCAGCCTGCATCAGTAACACCTCTTGGAGATGGAAGAGCCAAGGTTATATTTGATGAACCTCAGAGAGCTATTACAGCAGGACAGTCAGCTGTTTTGTATGATGGTGACATTGTTCTTGGCGGCGGAATCATTGACAGCGTGCTTGATTGAATGAGCGTTGTGCAATAATCATTTATATATATGTTTTGTGAATAATGTATTAGTTGGAGGATACAATATGCTTTACGGTGCTTTGGAAGCTGGCGGAACCAAGATGGTGTGTGCGATTGGAGATGAGACTGGTAAAATTCATGAGCAGGTTTCTATTCCTACTACAACACCAGATGAGACTATGGCTCAGATCATAGACTATTTCAAGGACAAAGGTATTAAAGCAATTGGAATTGCATGCTTTGGACCTATTGATCTTGATAAGAAATCAGAGACCTATGGCTATATCACATCAACCCCCAAGACTGCCTGGAAGAATTTTGACATTGTAGGATGCGTGAAAAAGGCATTAGGTATTCCTGTTGGATTTGATACTGATGTTAACGGATCTCTTCTTGGAGAGATTACCTATGGCTGCGCTAAGGGCCTTACAGATGCCATTTACCTGACAATAGGAACTGGCATTGGTGGCGGAGTCATGACTAATGGCAAGCTCCTCCATGGTATGATGCATCCTGAGCTTGGACATGTGATCATTGGTAAAAGAGCTGATGATAAAGGGGAGTGTGTTTGCCCATATCATGAAAGCGGCCTCGAAGGTCTTGCAGCTGGTGCATCCATTGAGAAGAGATGGGGTAGAAGTGCTAAAGAGCTTGTTGACAATGAAGCTGTTTGGGAGCTTGAAGCTGACTATATCGGCACAGCACTGGTTAACTACTGTATGACTCTCAGCCCACAGAAGATTATCCTTGGCGGCGGAGTAATGCATCAGATGCAGTTATTCCCACTTATTAGAAAAGTGTTTAAGGAGAAGATGGCTGGATATATCAACACCAAGACACTTGATAATCTTGATGAATACATTGTTCCAGCTAGCCTTAATGATGACCAGGGCATTATGGGTGCAATCAAGCTTGCTATAGATGCAGAGTAATTAAATATTAGATTATAAATAATAAGAGCTTTATCCGGCTGGATAAAGCTCTTTTAATGTATCTGTTTATCTGATTTAGAATAATACTTCTTTGAACAGCTGAGTTGTTCTGTCTTTTCCTATAGACTTAAGAAATACATCTGTTGCTGGGCCTCCATTATTAAGAAGGCCATCCACATAGTAGTCAGTTTTCTTTTTCTTGGCTTCTGGATCATCGATGGGAGCACCGTTGATACTGATGAATGCCTTCATGTATTCTATAGCCATTTCATCAAATTTCTCTGAATCTGTTTTCTTGCCTGCGTAGGTAACAGTCTGAGGAAGCTTGATGTCATCGTACCACTGTGGCCCTGGTGTTATAGTTGGTAAGTCCTTATATTTTTCTTTTACCCTGTCCATAGGAGCAAAAGATGGAGTGTTGATCATAGTATCGTACATTTCGACGTAGAGTTTATCGTTGCCCATAGCCTTGATGCGATCGTAAGAATAGATCGGAAGATCAGTATCTATAGGTGTGATGATCAGAGTGTCCATCTGCATCAGACCAAAGAAACCTTTTGCACTCATGGTTGATATATGGCCAAGACCTGCTGCTTCGTAGGAGCTGATGTTAAAGGTCATTCCTTTAACTTTTATTCCATCAAAACCTGCAGAGCCACGACTCTGAAGCGGATATTTAGAATTAATGGTTTCCAATAACTGTGAAATCAATTTGAAATCCCCCTAAACAATAGATAAATAGACTCTCCTATAAAAGTACTCCAAACCAAAGGGCTTGTAAAGACGAAAAAGCGCACATTTACACGAAAAAAGTAGGCTTATAAGCAATAAATGAGTATATATACGGCCAAAATATTGCTATAATATGATAAATATCGTATTTTGGAGGGCTTACCGTGAAAAAAGTATTTGTTAATCAGGTGGGATTTTTGAGCAGTGCTCCTAAAAAAGCTGTTCTGAATTTTGCTGCTTCTGAGTTTGAAGTAATTGATGAAAACGGCAAAAAGGCTTTTGGCGGAGAAGTTGAGCATTTTGGCACAGATGAGATATCTGGGGAGGATACCTACGTTGCTGATTTTAGTGCTCTTATAGAAAAAGGAAAATACAAGGTTGTAGCTGATGGAAATGAAAGCGTATCTTTTGAGGTGTCAGATAATGTTTATGACAAGCTTATGAAGGATATCTGCAAATGCTTTTATTATCTTAGATGTGGAGATGCACTTACCAAAGAGTTTGCTGGAGAGTATTATCATGAACCATGTCACATGTCTAAGGCTACAGTTTATGGAGAGGATGTAGAGCCTGTTGATGTTACAGGCGGATGGCATGATGCTGGAGATTACGGCAGATATTCAACTGCAGGAGCAGTTGCTGTAGCTCATTTATTATATGGAGTACGTTTCTTTAAGGGACTTTTAGATGTTCATTATGACATTCCTAAGGTTTCTGGAGATAATGGTAACCTTCCTGAGATTCTTGCTGAGGTCAAGGTTGAACTTGATTTTCTTATGAAAATGCAGAGAAAAAATGGAAGCGTATGGCATAAGGTTACTACCTTTAACCACGCGCCATTTGTAATGCCTGAGGATGATAAGGAAGAGTTGTTCCTCTTTGCTGTTTCAGCTCTTGCAACAGCAGATATAGCAGCTGTATTTGCGCTTGCCTATACAATTTACAAGGATTACGACAATGCCTATGCTGATAAGCTTATGGAGAAGTCACTTCTTGCTTATAAGTGGCTTAAGGAAAATCCTGATGAGCTCTTATTCTTCAATCCAGAAGGTTCTAACACAGGTCAGTACGATGAGGCAGAAGATCTTTCTAACAGATTCTGGGCAGCATGTGCACTGTATGAAGCTACATCTGATGGAAAGTATTACAGTGATGCCTTAGAACTCAAAGCTAAGGTTGAAGAGTTTGATAAGAATGCTCAGAAGAAGGGGTATCAGGGCAATGTATTTACATGCCTTGGCTGGGCAGAAGTAGCAGGACTTGGCTCACTTTCTCTTTTGCTTAAGAGAGAAGATAATGCTCTTTGCACTTTGGCTAGAACAAGTTTCCTTTCAGAGGCAGACAGACTTGTTAAGGTATCTGGTGAAAACGGCTTCGGACTATGTATGCTTGCCAAAGATTTCATTTGGGGCAGTAACATGGAACTTCTCAAGTACATGATGGTACTAAGCGTAGCTTACAAGCTTGATTCCAAGGATGAGTATAAGAAGGCGCTAGAAGCAGGCCTTGATTATGTACTTGGCTGCAATAGTATGGATGTCAGCTACGTAACAGGAAACGGAGAGAAGGCTTACATGAATCCTCATCTTCGACCTACAGCTGTAGATGATATCGAACAGCCTTGGGCAGGTCTTGTATCAGGTGGACCTAACGTAGGACTTCAGGATGAGAGAGCACAGTCACTTCGTGGCCAGGGACTTCCTCCTATGAAATGCTATCTCGATCATATTGATTGCTATTCCCTTAATGAGATTACAATTTACTGGAACTCACCACTTGTATTTGCATTAAGTGGACTTTTGGAAGAATAATTATGACAACTAAAAAACGACCGATTCCTATTATTTAGGAGTCGGTCGTTTTTAATATATAGATTACATTTTAGAATGATGTTGAACCACGTTTAACAAGTTCGCCTGAGAAGATAGTCTTCTGTGGCATCTCGTTCTGAGAGAGAGTACCAATAAGAGTCTTAACAAGCTGAATGCACATGTCTTCAAGTCTGTTATCAACAGAAGAAATGTCAGGCTCAGAACAAAGAGTCAAAATAGAGTTGTTATAGCCGATAATCTGAAGATCACCAGGAACACTGATATTATTGGCTCTTGCGAAGTTCATAGCACCAACTGCAAGGAAATCATCACTTGTAACAATGCCATCAAACTTAATTCCCTTTTTGTAGATTGACTCTACAAAATTCTTAACACCATCTATATCCTCGTGACTACCCTTGAAACACTGCTGCATTTCCTTTTTAAGAGGAATGTCGTGTGTCAGAAGAGCATTCTGATATCCAGCAAGCTTTTTGAGTCCTGAATATGAGTTTGAGTTGTACAGATAAAGAATATTCTGCATGCCTGCATCAAGCATCTTCTCTGTAGCATCTTGAGTTGCCTTGTAGTCATCACACAGAGTGCAATAAACATTAGAACAATCAAAGTCTGCATTTAGTAGCATGATTGGCACTGAAGCTGCAGCATCCTTAACATACTGGTTATCCTCAGCATTGTTCATGATGAAGTTGGAACCTACCATTACAACGCTGTCTACATGCTGGGACAGGAGAAGATTAAGTGAATCTTTCCTGGATGCCATTTCGTAACCAGTACAACATAATACGGAATGATAACCGTTTTCTCTCAAATTCTGCTCGATATAATAGATGGCTTTTGCAAGATAAAGGTCAGAAGCATCAGCGCACAAAATGCCGATAGTCTTCATTGAATTAAGACCAAGTCCTCTGGCAAAGGCATTAGGTTTGTAGCCATACTGCTCGATAATATCCATTACCTTTTTTCTGGTACGAGGTTTAACATTTGTGCTGCCGTTCAATACTCTTGAAACTGTAGCAATGGAAACGCCAGCCTTTTTGGATATATCATATATTGTCATCTGGTTACTCATAAGCTATTATCTCGTTTCTAAAGGAAATTTGAAATATCTTACTGCATTGTTATAGGAGATATCTGCAGCAATCTCTCCGAGAATATCAAGATCTTCCTCTGGATATTCACCGTTCTCAACAAGAGAACCAAGATAATTGCAAAGGATCCTACGGAAATAATCATGTCTTGTGTATGATGTGAAGCTTCTGGAATCTGTAAGCATTCCTACGAAACCAGAAAGGTTTCCGGACTCAGCTACAGATGCAAGCTGCTGTTCCATACCAAGCTTAGTATCATTGAACCACCAAGCGCTTCCCTGCTGAATCTTGGCTACAACAGGACCTTCATTGAATGCGTTGAGAGTTGTATTGATAATCTTGTTATCGTTAGGGTTAAGGCTGTAAAGAATTGTCTTAGGAAGCATCTTCTTAGAATGAAGAGCATCAAGGAAATCTGCAAGCTCACCCATTGGATAATAAGCATCAATTGTATCAAATCCTGTATCAGGACCAAGCTTCTCGAACATAGGAGTATTGTTGTCACGCTTGCATCCGAAGTGGAGCTGCATTACCCAATCTCTCTTAGCGATTTCTTCACCCTCGAAGAGCATGAAGGCTGTCTGATACTTGAGGTCTTCTTCGTATGTAAGTTCCTCACCAGCCAGTCTCTTGGCAAAAATCTTCTCGATTTCTTCCTCTGTAGCTGGTCTGTACATTACATACTCAAGAGCGTGGTCTGTTACATTACATCCCTTAGAAGCAAAGTAATCAAGCCTTACTCTAAGAGCCTCTTTAAGAGAAGCAAAAGAGTCAATCTTAACTCCGCTTACTTCTGAAAGAGTAGCAAGGTAAGAAACAAACTCAGGCTTTCTGATATTCTTGGCCTTATCAGGACGCCAAGCTGGAAGAACCTTAACATCGAATGATGCATCTTCCTTGATCTTGTCGTGCCATTCAAGTGTATCTACTGGATCGTCAGTAGTGCAGATAAGAGTTACGTTACTCATCTTGATAAGCTTACGTACGCTCATATCAGGTGACTGAAGAACTTTATTGCAAAGCTCGTAAACTTCCTCAGCTGTCTTCTCATTGAGAACACCATCGTAACCGAAATACTTCTTTAACTCGAGATGAGCCCAATGATAAAGAGGATTGCCAACTGCCTTACCAAGACACTTAGCAAACATAAGGAATTTCTCCTTATCTGATGCATCACCTGTCATATATTTTTCATCGAGACCAAAAGCTCTCATGAGACGCCATTTGTAATGATCGCCGCCAAGCCATACCTGAGTGATTGTCTCAAAATGACGATCCTCAGCGATTTCTCTAGGACTGATATGGCAGTGATAGTCCAAAATAGGCATGTTCTCAGCATAATCATGATATAACTTTTTTGCTGGTTCGCTCTGAAGCAAGAAGTCTTTGTCCATGAACTTTTTCATCCATTTTCCCTCCGTAGAAAGATTTTTTAGTAGTCCTTAGCAAGTGAAACTAGACCCTACAAAAATAAAAATGTAAAAAATATGTAAGCGATTTCATATATTTTTTCAAAAGTATTATACAAGACCAAGAAATCAAATACAATAGGAAAAAGTTTAACGTTAAAGTTAAATTAATAAACAATGCAGATTTTATGCGGTGTTGAAAATTTTATTGACGAAATCCGTCCAGAATAATATAGTTAAAATGTAAACGCTTACATCTAGTAATTAAGAGATAAAAAGGGGTAGGTTATATGAGCAGATTTTTACAGATACATCCAGAAGACAATGTTGTTGTATGTCTGGAGACATTAAAAGAAGGCGAGAAAATACAGCTTTCAGATGGCAGAGAAATCGTTGCAAAAGAAGAAATTCCTGCTGGTCATAAAATAGCAATCAAAGATATTTCTACTAATAATAATGTAATTAAATATGGCTATGCTATTGGTCATGCGACAGAGGATATAGTTACAGGCAGATGGGTACATACTCATGATATCAAGACAAATCTTGAGGGTATTCTTGAATACAAATATGAGCCTGATAAGGAAGATATAGACAAGAAAATTTCTCAGATGGGTACCAAGAAAGCTACATTCAAGGGCTTTGTAAGGAAAAATGGCAAGGTTGGAATCAGAAATGAAGTATGGATCGTTCCTACTGTTGGTTGTGTTAATAACATTGCAACAGCACTTGCCAAGCAGGCTAACGCATTCGTTAAGGGAAGCGTAGATGAGGTTGTTGCATTTACACATAACTATGGATGCTCTCAGACTGGTGATGATCAGGAGCATACAAGAGTTATTCTGTCAGATCTTATCAATCATCCAAACGCTGGTGGTGTGCTTGTTCTTGGCCTTGGCTGTGAGAACAGTAATATCGATGTTCTTAAGCCATATATCGGTGAGGTTGACGAATCAAGAGTTAAGTTCCTTGTTTGTCAGAAGTCAGATGATGAGATGGAAGATGGTCTTAATCTGTTAAAAGAGATTATAGAAGTAGCTTCTACAGATGAAAGAGAAGAAGTAGACAGCTCTAAGCTTATAATTGGTCTTAAGTGTGGTGGAAGTGATGGCTTCTCAGGAATCACAGCTAATCCACTTGTAGGTAGAATTTCAGACAGAATCATTGAGTGTGGTGGTACATCAATTCTTACAGAGGTTCCAGAAATGTTTGGAGCCGAGACTATTCTTATGAATAGATGCAAAGATGAAGCTACATTTACTGATACTGTTAATATGATAAATGGATTCAAGGATTACTTCACCAAGCAGGGTGAGCCTATTTATGAGAATCCTTCACCAGGAAATAAGGCTGGCGGTATCACAACACTTGAGGATAAGTCCCTTGGATGTACTCAGAAGTCAGGTGATTACCCAGTTATGAACGTTATGGAATATGGTGAGAGAACAGATGTTACAGGCCTTAATCTTCTGTGTGCTCCTGGTAATGACCTTTGTGCAGCTACAGCCCTTGCATCTGCAGGCGCTCAGATCGTTCTATTTACAACAGGAAGAGGAACACCATTTGCATGTCCTGTTCCTACTATGAAAATTGCCAGCAACAATACGATCGCAGATAAGAAGAGTAACTGGATCGACTTCAGAGCTGGACAGATTCTGGAAGGTAAGACTTTTGACGAGCTTACAGATGAGCTGTTTGATAAGATCCTCAGAACTGCGTCTGGTGAGAAGCTCAAGAGCGAAGAAGCCGGATTCCATGATATGGCTATCTGGAAGAGGGGCGTAACACTTTAATTGTGAAATGTAAGGAGTTTCATAATAAGTGCTTTTCTGATACGAGTAAGTCAAATGTAAAAAATGAAAGCAATTAATGATTTTGCGGTAGCAAGAAGTGTAAATTTTAAAAAAACAGATATACAACATGCACTAAAAGGGATATTTAAAAAATGGGCAAAATTGTGCATAATTACATGCCGTTTAAATTCTGTTCAAATTTTGTTAAAAATTTTCTTGTAATTTTTTACATGTAAGCACTTACGAAAACCCAGTAAAAACGCCACTTTCCGAAAAAAGTATACAACTTTGTTACAAATCCTACAAAATTCATGCTTGCAAAGCTATTTGATACGTGATAAAGTACGTTCATAAGCAAGTGAAAACGCTTACATTATATTTTCAAAAATTATTTTGGGAGGAACAAAAATAATGAAAAAGAAAGTTTTATCATTACTTCTTTCAACAGCAATGGTAGCTTCTCTTGCAGCTTGCGGTTCTGAGTCAGCACCTGCAGATACAACTGCTACAGAGACAGCTCCTACAGAGACAGCTCCTGCAGAGACAGCAGATGCTGGCGCTGAGACAGCAGCTGCTGAAGATTTCACACTTGAGACTCTTAACATCGTAGTTGACGGAACACTTACAGCTACAGTTGAGAGCGGACAGAAAGAGTTCGAAGAGCAGTGGGAAGCTGCTGTAGCTGAGAAGCTCGGCCACCCTGTTGATCTTGTTATCAACCAGCTCGACCACTCAGATTACGCTGGAACAGTATCTCGTCTTCTTACAACTGGTGAGCCAGGCGACGGAACATATCCAGATGCTCTTATCATGAGCGCTACAATGCTTAGACAGTATCAGACAACTGGTCTTCTTTGGGATATGGCTGATGCTTATGCAAACGCTGAGTTCCAGGCTCGCGTAACACTTCCTTCAGTTAACGAGAACATGAAGGACAGCGAGGGACACCTTTTTGGTTTCGCTCCTACATATGGTAACGGATGCGTTACTTACATTAAGCAGTCATGGCTTGATGCAGTTGGCATGAAGGCTGAAGATATCAAGACTTTCGATGATTACTATGCAATGCTTAAGGCATTCACAGAGAACGATCCTGATGGAAACGGCAGCGCTGGTACATACGGTGTTATCGCAGCTGGTTATGGTAAGCTTGATGAGGCTCCATACATCAACTACATGCCTGAGTTCTGGCAGGGTGCATATCCTTCATTCTATCAGAAGGATGGTGTTTGGGTAGATGGTTTCCAGGAGCAGGCTACTGTTGATGCTCTTGCAAGACTTGCACAGGCTGCAGCTGATGGCATCATCGATCCTGATACAGAGGATGCTGGTACAAAGCAGGCTCGTGAGAAGTTCTTCTCAAACGATCAGACAACATCTGAAGGTGTATTCACATACTGGGCTGGTACATGGCTTAGAACACTTACAACAAACATGGAAAAGCAGGAAGTTGACAATGACCTTGGCGACAACAGACTTGTTCAGCTTGCTCCTATCCAGGAGATCAAGGATACATGGGGCGGATACCTCAACAGAGAAGCTCCTGTATGGGTAATCACAGATGATCAGGATGGCAACTCAGCTCGTGAGCAGGCTATCTTCGATGCACTCCTTGAGACAATGCTTGATGGCGATAGAGTACAGACACTTTGGACATATGGTGCTGAGGACGTTCACTGGTCAATCCACGCTGAAGAGTTCTCAACAAACGCTGATGATCCAGAGAAGAAGAAGGATTATTCATATGCAGAGGGTGAGTTCCACCTTAAGCAGTCTCCTAACGACCCTAACTCTGTATGGAAGAAGAACCACCTTGATTCAGTTCTTGTAATTGCTCCTCTTACAAACGGTTACGTTGATAGCGATGAGCTCGTACAGGCTGGTAACAAGTTCTTCACAGAGAACTGCGTAGATGCTCCTGCAGCTGCTTCTTGCGATACACTCGCTGAGAACAACGAAGCTCTTGTAGAAGAGAAGACAACTCTTATGAAGCAGGCTGTTGCTGGTGAGATCACACCTGAGGAAGCTGTTGCTCAGTATCAGGCAGACTTTGGCGATATCGCTCAGCAGATTCTTGATGAGCTCAACGCTCAGTAATTAGCTATTAGCTAATAAAATGATTTGACTTTTTCCCATCCTCCAAGGGAAAAGCTCTTTTGGAGGGTGGGATTTTTTTGAAAAAAATTCGTATTTTGATATAATTAAATTGTAAAAAATAAACGATTTTTTGTGAAAGGATGAGGATGCAATGAGTAAGAAACAAAATGTTACTACTACATCCACTGGTGCTCCTATCAATCAGAAACCTCTTGGTACACGTATCTGGAACAACCGTGGATACTATTTGATGTTTCTTCCAGTACTGGTTTTCGTAATCATAATTTACTATTGGCCTATGCTCGGCGTACGCTATGCTTTCTATCAGTATAAGCTGAAGAATATCACATGGGTTGGTCTTAAGAACTTTGAGACTATGTTTGGTAAGAAGGAGTTCTGGTCAGCCTTTACCAATACGTTGCAAATATCTATTACTAAATTGCTTATTACAACATTTACTTCAGTTCTTGTTTCAGTTTTCTTAAACGAGATGCACAATCTGTTTGCTAAGAAATCACTGCAGACAATTATCTATCTGCCTCACTTTATGTCTTGGGCAGTAGTAGCAGCTATTTTCCAGTTGTTCCTGTCAACATCATCAACTGGTTTCGTAAATGAAACACTTAAGTCAATGGGACTTATTGCAAAGAGTATTGATTTCCTTCACTCCAAGCAGTTATGGAGACCTATTTTCTATCTTATCAATATCTGGAAGGAAACAGGTTGGGGAACAGTTATTTTCCTTGCAACACTTTCTGGTATCAATCCTGAGCTCTATGAAGCTGCTGATATTGATGGTGCTTCAAGACTTCAGAAAATTTGGTATGTTACTGTACCAGCACTTATGAATACGGTAATTATCGTACTGATCCTTAATCTTGCTAAGGT
>JAEEGI010008856.1_pt1 | contig 22158 bp, 14 predicted proteins | sample 8958751 | NCBI WGS metagenome assembly JAEEGI01 (sample SAMN16246545, study PRJNA631951) | gut metagenome | biome: gut microbiome; feature: rumen; material: KS-attached | host: Bos | place: Iran: Karaj | collected 2018-10 | reverse complement strand
AAGACAATATGTTGCTCCTAATGAAGATAATTAATAAAAAAAAAATAATAATAATTAATAATTATTAGAAGAAAAAGAAAAAAAAGCAAATCTAAAATCCCATTTACTGTATTTTATTTTTTAAAAAATTATAAATTCAAAAAAATTATAAAAAATAAAAAAAAAACTAAATTTAATATACAATCCATATGAATACAAAAAAAAAAATAAAATAAAACAAAAATAAATATAAAACATCATAATACAAAAAAAAAAAAAAATGGATTCTAAAAAAGAAGAAAAGCCAATAAAACCATTATTAAAACATCATAACTTACATAAAGACAAAGTGAAAGGGGAAAAGAGAGGAATAGTATGGGACAATAAGACAATAGAAGAGCAATATGAAGAAAGAAAACTGCATCCATGTCAAAAAATAGATGAACCAAAAACACCATATTTACCATATGAAGGTGATGATGAATATTTAAAGAAAATAACAGAAGTAAATAAATTAGAAGGAACTGAAGATGTTTTAAATGATGTTATGAACAAATTAAAAAATGTCAAAAATGAAACTCAAAAAGAAGAAGAATTTTTACAAAAAAGACATAAAGCTTATGCTAATGAATTTACTCAAGCACAAAAATTTTTCAAAGAAAATGAAGATGAAGATAAAGCTCATAGTGAACTTGAAGAAAAAACTATTAATAATACTTTGATTAATAAGTTTGCTGGGAAAATTAATAATGATTTAAAAGATGAAGGAAAATAAATAAGTTTTTTTTGAATTGTTCTTTTTGGCTTTTTTTAATTTATTTTATGGTTATTAAATAATACAAAAATTTGATGTTATTTATTTGTAATAAATTTTTTTTAATCATATTCATTTATTTTTTTTGTTTATTTTTAACAAGTTTAAAATTCTCTTATTAATTCTTTTTTTGAATTCTTCTATTATTATTTTCATATTTGATTTTATATTTAATTACTTTTAATTTGTTAATAATCTGTTTAATATTTCTTCAAGAAATTAATTAATTAATTTATATTCAAATTTATAAAAATAAATTAAAAAAGTATATTTTCTTTTATTTTATTTGTTTTATTTAACTTTATTTTTTCTCAAAAAAATCATTTATTGAAACATTAATTTTTTTGAGAGAAACTTTATCATTATTTTTTTTTCTCTTCCTTATCTTTATTATTTAAAACTTTTTCCTTATCATACATAATTGATTATTTTTAATGATTTAAATCTATAAATTTTTTGATTTAAACTTTTTATATATTGTTTTTCAATTTCTAATGATGAAAAATTGATGAAATGGGTAATTAAGATAGAATGGAAAAAATTTATTCTATTTTTGAAAATATTCATTGACCGTTAAATATAAATAAATGTTTAACATTTTTTTCATAAAATAATTTATTTTTTAAAAAATATTAAAAACAAAGAAGAGAAAATTTTTTAATTAATGATATAAGCATAAATTATTTCAAAATAAATGATTTAATGATATATACATTTACAATATTATATATATTATTTGTGAAAGAATAGGAGAAGATAAATTTGTTTTTGAAATTTGTTGATTATTATTTTATCTTGGGTTTATGATAAAAAATTCTTTGTGTTTCTACTATTACATTTGATATATTCAATTTATTGAAATTGAATTAGGAAATAAAAGAAATATTTTTGTATTTAGTGTTTTTTTTATTTAAATTAGATATAAACATATATACTAATTTAAAAAACTTTTTATAAAAAAATAAATAAAAGTTAAAAATATTAATAATCTTTTGATAATGTTGAATTGGAAATAAATAATTGGTTTATGATTTAATTAGTATTATTCTTCTTTAATATAAAAAATTTACCTTTTTGGAAAATAACTTGAAAAATTAGTTTCCTAAATTTATTTTTCACTTATTAATTATTTCAATAATTAATTTATCAACATTTAAAAAAAAATTATTTATTATTATATTTATGTAGATTAAATTTATTAAAAGAAATAATTGTATTTTAGACAAAATATTATTTATATTATAAATAATTTATTTGTTTCATACCCTTTATCTTCATCTCAATTTATTTTTTTTTATTTTTTGTAGTTTTAATTATTAAATCATCTTCTTCATTCCCAAAACTTTTATTCACTTTTTTACATTGAATATTATTTTTCATAAAAGGAATATTAAAATAATTTTCAATATTATTTTCAAGATATTTAAGTTCAAATTTTAATTGTTCAAAATCTTGAAGATGAAATTTTTTAATATTATAAGGATTAATATCTAAATATTTTTTTTCTTTATTAATATATTCTGTTAAAATTTTTTTGTCAAATTGATTCATTTCAATTTTCTTTTCATTTTCATAAAAAGAAAAATCATTAGTATTCATTGAAGCATTAGTTAAATTATCTTCATCAAAAACAAATAGATTATTTGATAAATCAAGAGTTTTTTCTTCACTTATATTATTCTTTAAATTGCTTTCAACATCAACTTAAATAATTAAAAAGTTAATATTTACTTTCTTGAAGACCATAAAATGCAATATCTAAAATATTTTCATCTTTAAAATCCTATTTGATTAAAATTATTTTTTACTTTTTCTTCATATAATTCTTTTTCAAAACTTAATTCTTGATTATTAAAATGAGAATTAATTTTGTCCATTTTGGTTTTTATAATTTGTATTTTTATTTTTTATAACAATAATAAAAAATTAAATTTAAAAGAAAATTCAATAAATTAATTCTTTTTTTAAAAATTAATAATATTTTTTATAAAAAATGTTTTATTAAATGTCTGATGCAAAAATTAAAAAAAAAATAATTCTTCATATAAATTTTGAACAAATGGATAATAATTATGGAAATAAGTAAAACAATTCAAACTTTATTTCAAGAATATGAAATCAAATTAATTCCTTCATCAACTCTTAGAATTTCAATTTTTCATAAAATAACAGGGAAAATATATAAATCTGATTTTTCTTTAGAATTTTTACATACATTTAAATTACTTGTTCCATTTTTTACAATAAAAGAAATAACAGACTTTATTGCTACTTCATTCGTTCATAACAATATTATTTTAGAGCAAAATAAAGAATATTTGAAATTATGTTTAATATCAACACTTCCAAATCTTTCTAATGTTACTTTGTTTTTATATAATATTAATCTTTCTTATCCAGAAATCAGTCAATTAACAGAATATAAAGACAAACTTTTAAATCAATTAAAGTCAAAAGAAGAAGAAAATCAAACTTTAAAAAAAAAAATTGAAGAAATAAAAGAATCATATAGAATTCAAAGTCAAAGTCTTATTAATGAAATTACAAATCACAAAAATGAAATTAATGAAGATAATAGTGAAGAAACAAATAGTGGAATTCAATTTCAAAAAGAAATAAATCATTATTATAATTTAAAAGTTGTAAAAAAATTTTTTTTTCCAAAAAAAGTTTGTTTATTATCAATTTTTCCTTCAGGAAAAATAGCTTTTGTATTAACAAATAATAATGTGTTAATCTCAAATGAGGAATTTGTAGTATTACAAAAAATTAAAGAACCTAAAGATTACAAAATAAGACATTTAGAAATAAAAGATGAAAATAATTTCATGACTTGTGGAAATAAGAAAATAATATTATGGAGAAAAAATTCAAGTATGTTTATTATAAATAAAATTATTAATAATGCTCATGAAGCTATTATTTATAAAGTATTATTCAATGATAATGATACTATAATTTCATGTTCTATAGATGGAATTATTAAAATATGGAAGTTATCTGAAAAGGAATATGAAAGTATTAAATATATTGATACTAAAGATAAAATATTTTCTATTTTGATGTTGTATGATAAACAAATTTTAATTTCTTGTGGAAAAAATGGAACAAAATTTTGGAATTTAATGAATTTAGAAAAAATTATGAATTTTGAAGAATTAATTCCAAAAAAAAAAAATGTATTATATCGCTTAAGTGATGATAAAGTTATTATTCCTTCAGAAAAATCATTAGGATTTAAAATAATATCAATATCAGAAAGAAAAGTAATAAATGAAATCAAAAAAGGAGGTTATTATTCTGATGTTATAAAATTTGAAGAAAAAGGAATATTTATATTTAAAAATCAAAAATTGATTGAAATTTATGATAATAATAATTATAGTTTTATCCAAGAAATTTGTACTAACAACAAAAAAATTCATGGCTTTGCTAATTTAAACAATGGACAATTTTTAGTATACGGTCACAAAAAAAGTATTCAAATTTGGGAAATTGAAAAAGAAAATTACAATAATTTTATATGATTGAAAAAAGGAAAAATAACACCCACATTTAATAAATATTTTTAAATTATTAATTCTTTTTTTATAAAAATTTGAAAAGACAATCTGAATAATTTTTTTTTTATGTAAAGAAGATATTCTTGAATTAAAGAAAAATAAAATTATTTTTTTTTTCTTTTTTAAATATAATAATATTTTTTTTATTAAAATTTTTTTTTTGGGATAACATTTTTTTTGGTAAATGGTCTTTAAAAATAATTAATATTCTCTATTTATTTCTCATAAAATTTTTATTATTTATATCTTACTGTGAGTTTTTTAATTAATAAAGAAAACTATAATTATAAAAATATAATAAGTTAATTATAAAAGAAACAATTTATTGCGAAATAAAAATAAAAAAAATAAATGATAAATTTTTTACTCACCAAAATTTCAGTTCCTTCAGGAATATCATTAAGAAAAATAAAAGAATTTTTTGGAGAAATATATTTAAGTGTAAAAGAAAGACAAAATGGAAATAAACAATTTTCATTTTATCTATTTAATGAAATTTTACAATTTCCTCTTTTTTGTGCTGAAAAAATTTTTAAAGCAATTTCAAATATAAATACTATAACAAAAAATCAATTTTGTGATGGTTTAATTTCTTTATTTTTTGGAAAAGAAAATGATATAATTTGTCTTTTATTTTCAATTCTTGATTTTGATACGGATAATATAATTAATATTCATGATACAAAATTATTTTTTATTTATTTACATAGTATGAAACAAGATTATAAAACTGAAAAAATATTATATAATATTATTGATAATTTTTTTGATAATTGTGTTGAACTTGATTTTAATAAATTTAAATCAAAGTGTAAAATTAATTGTGATTTAATATTATTAATTAAATATTTAGTTCATTTAAATAGATTTTTTTCTTTTGAACAAATTCAATTTTTTCAAGAAAGAATATTATTAAATAGAGCAAAAATAATAAATGAAATAGAAGAAAAACAAAATATAGATAAAAATAAAATATCAAATAAATTATTAAATTATATTTCTTTAAATTTTACAGATGATGAAAAGAATAAATTTAAAGAAGAAATAAAAGAAAAAAAAATAATAGAAGAAGATGATGATGAAATTTTTAAAGACTTAGAAAATTTTGAAAAAGATATTGAAATAACAATGGATATATTAGATCAAGAAAAAATAATTAATCATCATTCAGAAAATTCAGAAAATATAAAAAGAGAAAATAAAAAAGAAAAGAATTCTTCTTCTTCTTCTTCAAATTCAATTAATGATGATTTTAAAAAAGTAAATACTATAATTAAACATAATAATTTTCATAAAAAGTTAAAAAATTTTTTTTCTAATATTAAAATGGAAGATATGGATGATAATCATAAAAGATCTTTTACTTTTCATACTGCAAAATTTACTGTTAAAAATTTAATTAAACATAGTTTTATATTAAATAATAATAATGAATTTGAATTTTTATCTAATGATCATATTACTAAAATTAGATTAATTATTATTAAAAATATTATTTTTGTTTTCAAATTAAAAGAAGGTTTCGAAAATTTTTCTTATTCTAATCTTATTTTTTTAAATTCTACTTTTTTAGAAATAAAAAAAAATTTATCGTTTAATGTTAAAATTATACATTCAATAAATTTAATTTCAACTTATCAAAATTATAGACATTCAATTGAATTTTTTACAGATTCTTTTGAAATTATAAATAAGTTTAAAGAGATTTTTTATAAAGAAAATGTATATAAAGATATTAATAAAGAATATTTAATTACAAATAATGAAATAGGAAAAGGTAAATTTGGTTTATGTCAAATATGTACTAAAATGGATAAAGATACAAAAAAGAATTTTTGTGTGAAAGTAATAAATAAATTTAAAAATGGAATAAATGAAGAAGATTATAAAATAATGATGTGGGAAAAAAGTATTTTTTTATTTTTGAAAAAATTTCCAAATAAAAATATAGTAAAATCATATGATTTATTTGAAGATTCTCAAAATTTATATTTAATTCATGAATATATAAAAGGTTTTGATTTAAAAGAATATCAATCAAAAATAAAAGAAAACAATGAAGAAATAAATCCAAAAATGTTAATAAATTTATCATCTCAAATATTAAATAGTATAAATTATTTACATTCATATGGAATAATTCATAGAGATATAAAACATACAAATATATTAATAAATGAAAAAAATATAATTAAAATAATAGATTTTGGTTTATCAAGAGTTTTAGGTAAAAATGAATATACTATGAATCCTTATGGTTCTCTTTGTTTTAAAGCTCCTGAAATTGTTTTAGAAAGACCATATAATTATAAAGTTGATATTTGGAGTTTAGGAATTACTTTATATTTTTTATTATATGGTCATACTCCTTTTAATAAAGTTAATAGTAATATTTTAAAAGATCAAATTTGCAATGAAACAATTAAGTTTGAGAATGATTTTAAATTCGAATTAATGGCTAATATTATTACTGAATGTTTAACTAAAAATTTTGATTTGAGACCTACTTGTGATGATATTATTAAGAAATATTTTTCTAATATTCAAAAGTAAATATTGGAAATATTATTTTAATATATATTATTTTCTTTTTTAAAATATTGTTTTTGATGTCTCATTGAAAATATTAAAATGGTGTTTATACTAATATTTGAAAAATTTATGTATTTGTTAAATATTATTAATATTTATATAAATATATGAAATCAGTTGAGTATAAATTTTACACCTTTTAATGATTTAATTTCAAATATTTTAATATTTATAAAAAACCTCTTTTAAAAAATATTTTTTAAATTTCCTAATAAAAAGGAAGAAAGAATTTAATAAAAAAAATATGAATAATTATAACAAAAATGTATTTATTATTTTGGATAAAAGAGAAAAATAAATTTTTTGATTATGAAGATCAGTATTAAGGAGATCAAGAATTTAATATAAATTTTATTTGTTCTATTTAAAATTGAAATTCAAAAATTTAAATAAAATTTTATAGATGAATGAATATATTCATAAAATTAAAAATTATATTTTTTTAAAAAAAAGGAAAATTCTCATTTTTGCTCAATTTATACTTTATATTTGGTCAAATTCTAATAAAATTTAAAAAAAATATGAATAATCATTGTAAATAAAAAAATGAAATCAAATATATAAAAAACTAAATAAATAAATATAATATACATATTTTATTTTATACATTAATAAAAAAATAATAGCAAAACAAATAAATCTCTATATTCCCAAAATAAAAAAAAAATAAACCTAAAAAAAAAAAATATAAAAAAAATGTTCTCTATAAACACAACCGACCCATCTCGTAACAGTTACTACTACCCTATCCTTGCAGGAATATTCCTTTTCCTAATAATAATGGAGTTGTTAATTTCAGTGTTAAAAGACAAAGTCGATTTAAATTCCTCAATGAACAATACCTGTCTCCCAAATGTATCTTACTCAATGACATTCATAAAGAACAAGAACGGTCTCAAAGTGCGTTACCTGATAGCATATATCCTAACTCGAGCTGCAATGTGGGCAAAGGCGCCTTATCTTTACACTCTTTTCTCCACAGTTCATAAGTTCTCCATGGCCGAAATCGGTATCTTATATCTAGTAGATGCAGTAGCTGCATTTATCTTTGGTCCAATTACAGGACAACTTGCTGATGTTTATGGAAGACGTTTCTTTTGTCACTTCTATAACTTCTCCATTATTCTTAACTTACTCATGCGTATGGCAGGTACACGTGCTTTAGCTTATGGAGCTCAAATAGTGACAGGAATAGGAGCAGGATTAATTAACACTACTTTCGAAGCTTGGGTAGTTTCTGAAGCAGGGAAAGACTTTAAAAATTTTGTAATTGAAAGAGATAGATTTTTAAAAAAATTATTTAGAACTGCAAATATATTAGATGCTGTAATGTCAATATTAGTATCAGCAATATGTGCAATAATATATTCAATTTGGGGTCTTTATGCTCCATTTTGGATTTCAATAGTTTTAAGTTTACTTGCAAGTATAGTTATAGCTTTATTATGGGATGAAAATAAACCAATGGCAAATAGTAAAATAAGTGCACTTTCTCAATTTGGAGAAGCATGTTTAGAATTAAAGAAAAGAGAAGTTTTATGTGTTGGATTAATTGAAAGTATTGTAATGGCAGTATTAAATATATTTTTATTTAGTTGGACTCCAATTTTAAAAAATTCAACTAATGGTGGAATAAATGTAGGATTTATTTTTACTTGTATGGTTCTTACTATGATTGTTGGAACTAAAACTTATGAAGTGATTATTTTACATATTGGATGTGATTATTATATGAGTATTGCAATTTCTTTATTAGTTGAAGCTTCCTTATTTTGGATTGTTTATATTAAAGAATCATTTTTTTTAAGATTAATTTGTTTAGCTTTAATTAATGGTTTCCAAGGTTTTTATAATCCAGTTAATTCTATAATAAAATCTAAAATATTAATTGAAAAATATAGGGCTTTACTAATGAATATATTTAGAATTCCATTAAATTTATATGTTATTATTGTTTTGTTTACTTTACGATATATGAATCCTTTTACTGTAGCTTTAATTGCTGGAATAATGTCTTTTGTTTCATTTTTAATTGCATTAAGTTTAAATATTTGGAAACCTGCATCTTCAATTAAAAATACTGCTCAAACTGGAGTTATTTATACTGGTATTGAAGATAAAGGTGATCAAGATGAAACTGAAAAATTAACTCAAGAAAATTAAAACTATATTATTTAAAAGTTCGGTTTTATTTAATTCCTATTTTTTTAGTTTTTTATTTGGAAAGTGTATTTTATGATAAAATATTTTATATGTGTTTTTTTTTTTTTGATTTTTTAAAGTTTTTTTATAAATTTTATTCTTTTTGAAGGAATAGTATATTATTATTTTTTATTATAGTATACTTTTTGATATATAATTTATTATTTTTTTCAATAAAAAATAATTAATTAAACTAAAAATTATGATTAAATGTATATACAATAAATAAATGAACTCGAAACCTCAATCACTATTTTTATATAATATCAATCATTAAAAGTAAATTAATATATATTTAAAATGAAATATTTTCTTGATTATAATATTACAAAAAAGAATTTTCTTTTCCTTTCCAATCAGCAACATATAAATTACTTTCACTGGAAAATTTATTTTTAACCGCATTTAAAGAATTATCAGTTTTATCTTCTTTTTCTAAAATTTCACATAATTTTTTAGCACAAATTTCTAATTTATCAATTTGGAAAAATTTTCTTTCATTATCAATAATATTTAAAATATCATTTAAATCTAATCTATTTTGAAAATAATTTCCGTTAATTTTATAACTTAAATACAAAGCACAAATAGCCATTTCAGAATTAGTATATTTTAACATATTATAATCAATCATAGCTAATTCCATTAAATACATAGCAAAAAAATTTACTTTTTGAGGAACATCTTTATTAATGAAATTTTTAGTAACTTCAAAAAAAATTTCAAAATATCTTAAAGAAGTAGGATAAGTAATATCAAATTTTAATTCTTTTAAAATATCAATTTCCATATTTAATATATCTTCTTTAGAATAAGCTTTATCAGTAATATCAACATGATCTTTTAATTCAGGAGGATAAATTTCTTCATATTTATCAGCAATAAATAAACAAGTAATTCCTACTAATTGTAATTTTTTTCTTGAAATTTGTATTTTAGATAAAAAATTATCTATTAAATTAACAGTTATATAAAGTGTTTCTGGTAATAAATTAAATTTTAAATGAACATCAATTAACCAATCAATTAATATACTTCTCATTTTTATATTTATATCTTTTTGTTTTTCCATATAACCAAATAATGGTTTTGTATTTTTTATTAATGAAAGATAATAATAAAATATATCATTTAAATACTCATTTACTTTTTGAGGAAAAAAATTTATATTTAATGATATATTATTTATTCTCTTTTCTTTAGGAGATAATGATTTTTTTTTTATTGAATTTATAATTCCTTTTTGTTTTTTATTTAGTTTTGTTGCTTTTTTAAATTTTGAGTCAAAATAATTAAAAATTGAATTCATTCCTGAATCAAATTTTCCAAATGAAAGTTTATTTGGTTTATTTAAATTTGATATAATATTATTTTGTGTGTTTTTGTCTATTGAAATTTTTTGGAGTGGTCTTCGATTTATTTTTCTTTTTTTTGTTGATTTTAACATGCTTTCAGAAAATTGTTTTTTATTTATTATTTAAGGATAAGGGAAATGATTAATTATTTTTAGGTTATGAATTTTAATTAAGTTTTGGGTTAATTATATTTTTATTGAAGTGTGTTCTTTTATTTTTTCATAGTGTTTTTTTATTTATGAAAAAAAATAAAATATTTTTTTTAATAATAAATTTTTTTCTCTTATTTTTTATTGTTATATATAGTTTAAATATTTAATTTCCTTTAAAAAAATTATTTTTATTATACTTTATGTATAATTTATATTAATTACTATTTTTAAATTAAATAAATGCTAAGACTAAGAATTATCAATTTTTTTCAATTAATTGATAAATAAAATAAATTATTTCTTATACTCCAAATTATTTTCAAATAATGTTTATTTTCTAAATTTTTTGATATTTATTAATACTGAAAAATACTATTTATATATTATTTGTATAATACTATTATATTAAATGTTATTTATTTATATTTTTCATTTTGAAAATATAAAGTTTTTGTTTAAATTTATTATTATTTTATTTTTTTTATTAAATCTTTTAAATTATAATTTAATGTTCAATAATTTTTTAGATTTGCTCACATTTTATATTTGTTTCTAACTTTCATTTACTCTGAATTTTGATTGAGCGAATAAGAATCATTTTTTTATTAATTGTTTTTCTTTTGAAAAGAAAATTATTCAAAGAATATTTTTTTCGAAAAAATCATTTTGAATGAAATGTTAAATGAAAAAATTTGTGAAAAAATCTGAAATAAATAATAGGTTTATCCTTTTGATAATTCCTTTAAAAATTCATATAATTAATTCATTGACTTCAAAATTCTTTTTGAAATTATCATATATTATTAGTAAAAAAAGTTAATTTAAAAAAAAGATAGGATGTAAAAAAGCATATATCTGAAAAAAATTGATGAAATGTATTAATTTGTTTCAAAATATATCAAGTATTTTTAAAACATATGAAATTATGAAAAAAGAGGATAATTTGTATTATTCTACAAAAAAAACATGAAAAATAATTTATTAAAAAGAAATTTAAAAAGAGATTATATATTTCTTTGTTTGTTTTGAGAGAAATCTTCAGAAAGAATATGAAAATTTTATCATTTTTAATTGGTTTTGTAAGGATGAAACAATTTTATTAAATAAAATACCTATTTCTTTAAATTCTCTATTTTTAAAATTGAATCTAACTTTTTAAAAAGAAGTGATTTATTTTATTCTTTTTTTTAGAAATAAATAATATAGATATTAATAATATAAAGTTAGAAATTGGTTTTGATTTTAAAGTTAAACAAAAAATAAATAAATAAAAATATGTGTAATATAATTTTAATTAAATTCAGAATGGAAACTAAATTTTTTTATCAAAATAATTTTGATTTAACTTTTATTTTTAAGGTTAATTGTTAATTTAAATAAAAAAATAATTTGATTAGCAAATGATTCTAACATTTTAACTTTAGTAAATTTTAAATGTTTAAAAAAATTAATCAAAGGAGAAAGAATATAAAATTTTTACATTTTTTGCAGAAAGACTATAATCAACAGCAATATAATTATTATTATATTTTTTGATTATATTTCTGATATTATTTTTTACATTTGAGTTATTTAATGAAATTTCATATTGATCTAATAGTTTAGTTTCAATTTCATACATTATGGAATTAACATTTTCAATATTATATAAAAAATAAAAATGTTTATTATAAAAAATAATAATTCCATCTTCATTTTCAACAACAATAGGATAATTAAAAAAGCATGTTAAATGATGATCCTTTGGAAGACTACATTTTTTTGAAATACTTAGATATATTTTTGAATTCTCATCTTTTTCATTTATAATATTATAATCATCATCTAATTGTTTGCTGTATACACAATTTGTAAAAAAATTTATATTCTTTATAATTTCAAAATTGGTTATGTTTATTAAGAAAATATTTTTAGAATTTGAAAAAATTATTAATAAATAGTTTTTCTTATAAATACAAACTTGTTCTTCATATAAACAAAAATTATTTTCTGTATTAATTTTATTTATTTCTTCTCCGTTTTTATTTACAAAGATTATAGAATTGTCCGAAACTGAATTACATGAAAAAATAATGATATTTTCATTTATTTGTTTTATAAATCGTATATCATTTACAGATTTAATATAATTTGTATTTTTTTCTAATGAATTGAAAGAATAAAAATCAACAATATTGTTAGAGAGGCAAATAAATTTTTTATTATGTGTAGATATAATTTTAGTATATATTTTATTCTCTTTATTTATTAAAATTTTACTTTTTTCTTTGAGCTCAACATATTCATTATTTTCATAAAAAGAATAAACTATAAAGTTATTCAAATATTGAAAAAAAAATAAATTATTCTGAATATATAATATATTTTGAGGTATTTCATTTAATTTTCCAACATAAATACTTTTTTCATTATTAAAATCATCAATATATATATTTCCTTCATCATCTAAATTAATTGATTTTTTAATTTCTGGAATGATATAACTTCTTAAATCTAATTTTTTTATTTTTTTTAAAGTTGATTTTCTTTTATTAATTAATTTGAATGGAAAAATAATTAAATTTTGTTGTTTTATATCAATCGTATTATTTTTTCTTAAAAAACAATTTGATGTATTATTAAAATGATTGATTAATGAGTTAATCTGAGATTCTTTTATTAAACTTAAATTAAGATTTATTTCATCAAAAATAAATAAATTTTCAATGTTTTTAATTGAAATAAGATTTATTTCCTTTTTTTCTCTTAATGAAAAATAAGTTTTTAATAAATTCTCACATAATATAATTTCTAAATAATTTCTTGACATATATAAATTAAAATAAGGATATAATTTCAAATAAAATTTTCCTTCACAATTATTTAAATCTTTTTCAAATTCTTCAAATTTTTTTTTAATTTTTAACAAAGAAGTAGAAATAGTATTTATATATTTATTTCTTAATTTAAATCCTTTTATATTTTTATTATTATTATAAATTTTATGTTCTAAAGGACAAACAGGAAAAATGAAATCTTCAATAATAGGAAATTCTTTTTCAATTATTTTTAAATTATGTTTATGATCTGTTGAATGAGTACAAAAATATTTATCGCATATTTCACAATAATTAGTATAATAATTGTGAGTTGTTTTTTGAGCATAAAATAATTTTAGCATACATTTATTACAAAAATTATAATTTTTATATTTATTATATAAAGGATGATATTCTATTAAAAATTCATTTAATGTAATTTCTCTATAACAATTATCACCAAAACAAGATGTTATTATCATTATATTTGTATCTGAATAATATAGAGAAAATATGCAAATATTTATTTTTTGAAAATTCTCATTTTTTTCTTTATTCATTGATTTATTTAATGAATAATAATAAAAAATATTTTATATATATGAATTTTTTATACTAGATAAATAATTCTGATAGTCTAATAATATTATATTCTTAATTTTTGTTTTAAATTTTTGAAAAATTTTTTGTTTTACTTTTTTTAATAAATTTTAAAATTAGTATTTGTGTTTTTTCAATAAAAATTTTCAAAATAATATTTTATTTCTTTCTTTATCATTTAAATTATTTAATTTTACTTTTATGAATAAAGAGTCAATTATTAAATGTTAAATTAACTTTTATTTATATTTATTTAATTTATTATTTTAAATTTTAAATTGTTTTTAATGAAATGAGTTAAAATTTATAATTTTCAAAGAAATAATCATTTGAAAAATATAGTAATGAAAAAAGAAGAAAACGTGAATTCAAAGAAAGAAAATTTATCAAATAATCTTTCTACTTTCACAAGAAGTAATTCTACTTCAAATATAATTTTACAAAAACAAATAAATGATTTATATTTAAAAGAAAAACCTGAAACATTAAATGATAACAAAGAAAATATAATTAAAGAAAGAAATTCTTTTAATCAAATAAATTATGATGAAAAAATTAATCAATTAGAAAAAAGAATAACACACTTAGAAGAAATAATAAAAAATTATGAAGAATTATTAAAAAAAAAAGAATTTAATTCAAGTGATAATTTTCCTTTTAATAACATAACAAATTATAATGAAATTGATTATAGATTAAATGAATTAGAAAATCAAGTAGAATCAATTCAAAAATTTTATAAACAATATATTAATACTAATTCAAATGAAGGGTTAAATATCAATTTTGATATTAATAATTTTGCTCAATTAAAAAAAAAAGTAGAACAAAATTCAAATGATCTTAAAATTATCATTGAAGATTTTAATGAATTTTATTCTAGAAATGAAAAAAATACTTCAAAAATTAATGATTCAATTAATTCTTTTTATGAAGAAATTTCTAATATTAAAGAAAATGTTTCTGATTTAAATAATAAAATATTATATATATTAGAATTTATAAATGATAATCCTTCAGAAGAAGAACTTTTTTTAAAAAACATTAAAAAAAATTAATATATTTTTATTTGCTTTTAAAAAAAATATTTTTTCTTTACATTAAATATAATTGATTAATAGATAATTTTGCCATTAATATTTTTAAATTAACTTTTATCATTATAAAATCAATTATTTCATATTCTAATTTTTTTTAAATCTTTTTTCATTTTTGGAAAATGTAATATAATAAAAAAAAGTATTTTAAATAAATAATTCATTCTAATAACTTTCTCGTAAAATAAAAATGATTTTTTCCCTTTAAATTATAAATCAATAAAAAATTTAAAAAAATATATTTAACAATTATTTATTCTCATTTATAAAACTAGGAACTGATTTTCCAGCAGTTCTAAAAAATTTAATAGAAAATTCAAATCTGTGAATGTCTTCTTCACTCATTTTATCTTTATATTTATTTAAAATAAAATCTAAATTATTAGTATGATTAGAAATATCTAAAGCAGAAAAAGCAATATCTTGTTTTTGATTATTATTAGATTTATTCATTATTTGAGGTTCCATATTTACAAATCCTTTAATAAAATTTCCAAATGATGACATTGCTGACATTGCATTACTTAAATAACTTTTTCCTTGATTATTTAATTGATTATTTGTTTCGTTTAATTTATTATTTATGTTTTGATTTTGGGAAAATAAATTTGATGAAGGTGTTTTAAAAGAATTACTTGATTCTGAAGAAAATATTCTCGAATTATTACTTATATTATTATTTGAAGTTGATGAAGAAAACAAATTCGAAAAAATTGATTGTTTATTTTCAGTTTGATTTGTTTTTTTTGATATTTTATTATTAAAAACATCTTTTAATTCATTTGAATGACCTATAAATTTTAAAATATTAATTTTATTATTTTTCTCAAAATTAAATATAGTTTGAAAACAATCATCTTGATTTTGTTTTAATAAATCTTTTCTCATTGAAATTAATATTGATATTGTAATAAAATCAATAAATTCAAGATTATTTCCAAAAATAATAATACAATCCCATAATAATATCACTTCATTTATTTTAAATTCTCTAGTAAATAAACATTTTAACCATTTTTGCAAAAATATAGAACAATTTAAATCAATAACTACAAAATGATTATATAATTCTCCATCAATATATTTTAATTTTTTTTTAATTATATCATCACATCTTTGAATTAATTTATTTGTTTTTGTTTCTGCTTCATTTTCATTATCAACTTTAAATTGAAATAACTCATATTTTTTATAAGCATCAGGATTAATATATTTATCTTGGTCTTTAGATTCAATTGTTTCATATAATGTTTTAACTCCATTTTTCATAAGAAGAAAAAACAATTCATAAATATCAAATTCAAAAGTAATATTATTATAATTATAATTATATAATTCTTTATAATTTTTTTCTGGATTTTCAAGTAATTCATTTAATTTGTTTTCATCAATAAAATTATATTTTTCTTTAATATTATAATAAGGATATAAAGAAATTATAATAATAGCACAAATTTCATTCATTCCTTGTCTATAAGATAATTTAGAATTATCTAAAGACCACATTACTAAAGTATTTGTTAAAATATTTAATATATATTTTTCTTTAAATAAATTTTTATCTGGAAATGTTCTTATTATATCTAAATTTAATATTTTTTTTACTTCTGTTTCTTCGAAAAATACTTTCCATTCTGAATTTTCATTATTTCCTAAAGGATCTCCTGAAAAATTTTTTACTTTTACTGATTTTATTTTTTTTTCAAAATTTTCAAATTTTTCTTTTCTTTTGTAAAAATAATCTTTTATTGTTTTTATATTAGTAAATTCTTCTTTATTTAAATATAAATTCCATATTAAATGACGAATATGTTCATTTTCTATTGTTCCTATTAATGATGAATTTAAAAAAGTTTCATTATAATTATTTGATAAAATTAATTTTAAATCTTCAATAAATATTTGAGAATATTTATTTATATCTAATTTTCTATCAAATATATCATCAATTAATAATAATGATGAAGTAGACATATTATTATTTTTTTGATATTTTTATATTAATTTTATATAATTTAAATTAATTATTTTTAAGAAAAAAAATATTTTTTTTCTCATTTAAAAATAAAAATGAAAAAGAAAAATGATTAATCATAATATTTCAAATAAAGATTATATAAATAAATATATGTTAATTCATCAAGAAGGAATTCTACTTTTTAAATATAATTAAATATTTTAGAATCTCATAATAATTTAAATAAAGAAACAATTAAACTAAAAAAAGATAAATATAATAAAAGAGGAATTAGTAATGGAAATAATATTAGGAATTATAATATTTCTGATGATTAATCTTTGAAAATGAAAAAAATGATAAAATAAGATATTCAACATTTATTATTTAATGTTCAATTTCTTCTTTTTCATCTTTAAATTTCTAATTATTGAAATTTCTTCATTTAAATTATGTTTTTTTGATTTTTTTTAATTCTATTTATAATTAATTATATTATGAAAAAATTATATTTAATAATATTTACATTGTTTTTTGAAAAACTCATTTTCATTATTAAAATTATTATTATTTTCAGTTGGAAATGGAAATTTATTTATTTCATTATACTTTCTTTTTTTCTTAAATTTTCTTTTTGAATTATCAACTGTACTTATTGATGAAGAATCATAAGAAATTTTTTTTTCTGAAAAAGATTTTTTTTCACTGAATAAATAATTTCTAAATTTAATATCTGAAGGTGAAAGAATATTAATTTTATTAGAAAAAGATAAATTATCATTATTATTTTTTGTATTATAATTATTAGTATTTAATTCATTTGATTTTTTAATTGGTTGATTAATAATATACAATTTATTCATTTTTTCATGTATTAATTGAATATATTCTTTACTAAATTTATTAAAAAGCTAAATTAATAAAAAAAATAAAATACTTTTATTTTTTCAATAATATCATTATTTTTTTGAGGATAAATATTCCATCCTTTTAATTGACTAATAATATCATTATTTGTTATATCTATAAATTTAAAATAATCAATTGAGTTTTGACAATTTAAACATTTTGTTTGATTTATACAAATATAAGATTGTGATTCATGAAAACAAGTATTACAATATAAGCATCCACAAGAACTAATAATTGAAGCTTTTTCAAAACAACATAATGAACAATCAATATAATTTTGCATTTTTTTAAATTTAAAAAATAATTTAAATTATTTATATTATATTATATTATTATGTCTTTTTTTTAATATATTCAAAATATAATATAAACAGTTTTAGTATAATAAGGTATATTGAAATTTATATATTAGGAACTGTCAATGGAAATAACTACTAATTATTATTCAAAGTTAAGAAGATAATTTTTTCTACTCAGGTAAAAACAATGAATCTAGTATTTTATTTATTTATGTTGATAAAATATTTAATTTTGTAAAATTTTTTGTTCTTTTATGATTAAGTATTATATAAGAAAATTATTTCCTAATTTTAGGAGTAAATTTAGTAAACAAAGGAAAAATTTCTTTTTCTTCTTTAGGAAGAATCACCTTTTTATTCTTATAAAAAATCATAGATTATTTTCACTATGATAACTCCTTTAAATCTGATTCTCTAAAATTGGTTTCCAAAAAACATTAAATAATTTTTCCAACAAATTTTGATATTTTTAATATTTCTTCATAACCTAAAATCTTTTTAAAATTGTTTAAACAATCTTTTTCATTAACAATATTTTGATTGAAGTACATTTTCTAATAGAATACCATATTCTTAAGGTAAAATAATATATTGTGAATATAAAATTGTATATTTTTATTAAAATAATTTTTTTACCATAATTATTATCTTCATTACTTTTAATTAATAGAAACTTTTTTCATATTTTATTTTAATTAAATTTCAAATTATTATTATTATTATTATTATTTTTATTATTATTATAAAATTAAATTAAAACTGGATAATTTTTTAATAAGATGGGAAATATGATAGAATGTATGGCTTTAAATTGTAATATGAATGATAATGAAAATGTTGATAAAAATTCTTCTGATTCAGATAGTGAAAAAGAACAAAAAAATATAAATGATATTGAAGAAGAAGCTCATTATTTAGAAATGCAAGATGGATTAGAAGAATATAGTAGACATTATGAAGAAAATTCTGTAGAAAATTCCGTTGTTGTTACTGAAAGTGCTTAAAATAATTAATTTATATTACATTTTTTTTAAATATTGATGTTTTATTTAGAATAATCATAAATATTATAATAAAAGAATATTCTTAAATATTGAAATTAAAAATAAATAATAAATTATTATTTTTTTTTTCTTTTAAAACATTCATTTGAAAACCATAAATTTTAAATTTTTATTTTTTAATATAAAGTATAAATGATTGTATTTTAACATTAAATTTATTTAATTTTTCTGCTTTTTTGTGTTTAAAAAGGAACTCTATTTTCATTTCTTTTTAACTGAATAATTAACATTCAAAATTAGGAAAAAATATCTTATTTGATTAAAATAAAGTAATATTATATATTAGTAAAGCTTTTTAGAAAGTCAAATAATTGCTTGAAAAAAATTATTTGTTTCTGAAATTATTATTATTTAATTTATATAAAATATTAGGTTTAGAAAAAAAGAAATAAGAATATTTAATTTTTAAATTTTTTTATTTTTTAATTTATCTAAGTTTTAATATATTATTTTTTAGATTATTAAATGAATGTTAATGATAATATATTATGGATAATTTTTATTTACATTCTTTTACTTTTAGTTAATTTAATTCAATTTTTTTTTTTCTTTTTTATTTCATATAAAGGAAAAGAAGGAAATACATATGTTAGTTTTTTAATAATGATTCTTTCTTTTTATAGATCAATAAAATATTCAAATTTTATAATAATAAAATTAGAATCTTTTAGTAATACAATAAATGAATTAACTAAATTATTCATAGAAAAGTTTGATATATTCGGTATAAAAACAAAATATGGAGATTTATATGAATCAAATGTGTTTATTCATACACTTCAATTTTCATGTATTTTTTTTGAAATATGCTATTGCTATGAATATATTAAAATATTTAAAAATCCAGTTAGTTTAGGAGGAGATATTCATTATTTATCAATTTTAGTGCCTTTAATATATTTAAATATAAAATATTTCATTATCAAAAAGGATGAATATTTTTGGATTACAATCTTATTACTTTGTATGATTATTTATATTTTTGTAACTATATATTCTTTATTCATTATTTATCAAGCAAATTCTAATTTAATAATAAAAAAAAGTTCTCATTATCTTTTAATAAGACATGTATTTTATATATTATTATTTTTATTAGTTTTCTTAAATTGTGTTTATACAACATCATTTGAACAAAAATCATCATTATTAAGAACATTCTTATTTGGAATATTCGAAGGGCTATTAATACTAGTTAGGTTAGGTGAAATTGAATTATTTCAAAAAAATAAAAAACTGAGTATTGACAATTTATTGAATGAAACATTATCAGAAGATGATATATCAATAAATGAATCATTAGCAACAATAAATAATAAATCTTTAATATTAAATGAGTCTTCAAATTCAAATATATCTATTAATTCATCTAAACTTTCAAAAATATTGGAATCACAAATTAATAATAAAAATGCTTCTGAAAAAGTTCATACTTCAATTATTTTATTATCTCTTTATTATATTATTGAAGGAATAAAATTTATTGTTTCAGATTATGATGATTCTGAAATAACAATAAGTGAATATGGAAATAAAAATAAATATCAAAAACAATATTTTTTACAAATAGAAGAAATGTTTTCTCATGAATTAACTTATTATGATTATGAAATTAAAAATAACAATTTAATTCAAATTTCTAAAAATCAAAATAAAAAATTATCGACTCTTAAAAAATTATTTAGTAATCAAGTTTACTTAGTTGAATATTATCCAGATATTTTTAAAAAATTAAGAAGAATTGATAATATTAATAATGAAAGTTTAATGGAAAGTTTTAATTTTCAGTCAAATATAAAAAATTTTATTAAAGTTGCTAAAGGAGAAGGAAAAAGTGGATCTTTATTTTTTATGACACACGATAAAAAATATTTCTTAAAAACAATATCAAATAAAGATTTAAATTCATTTAAAAATATTTTTATAAAAGATTATTATAAATTAATAATACAAAATCATTATTCTCTTTTAGTTAGAATATATGGTGTTTATACTATTCATATTGGAGTAAGTCATATTAATATGATTTTAATGGAAAATATTTCTCCTTTTCATTCTCATTTTATAAAATATAAATTTGATTTAAAAGGAAGTTCTTATAAAAGAAATACAAAAAATTTAATTCATAATAGAAGAAAAAAAACTTTGAAAGATTTAGATTTCTTAGATATTATTAAAATGGATAATAATTTAATTTTTATTAATTCTTTTCAAAAAGAATTAGTAGAAGGAATAATAAAGAATGATTTAATTTTATTAACTAAATGTTATTTAATGGATTATTCTCTTTTTATTGCAGTTTTAGAATATAATCCTGAAATAACTAAACAAACTAAAACAATGAGAATGTATGTTTCTAAAGATAAAAAGTATGTTTATTATATTGGAATTATTGATTATCTTTCTTATTATGGAATTAGAAAAAAAATTGAAACTATTATTAAAAATTTTTTCCTTTGTAAAAAAGAAAATAAAACTAATATTTCTGCTGTTTCTCCTTTAATTTATTCTCAAAGATTTTTTAAATTTATGGCAAGAAAAGTTTTTAATCAAAAAAGAGAAAAAACAGGATTGTAGAATTTTTTTATTAATATTTTTTAAATATTTTAATAAAACAAATAATATATAACAAAAATAAAGAATAAAATGACAAGAAAAAATATAAAAAAAAAATAATTATAAAAATCATATTGTTTTTCTTCAAAGTTAAAAGCAAAGTTAATTAATTAAATAAATCTTTAAAAAAAGAAATTTTTAATTAATTAATTTTTCTT
>JAEEGI010008850.1_pt1 | contig 22164 bp, 18 predicted proteins | sample 8958751 | NCBI WGS metagenome assembly JAEEGI01 (sample SAMN16246545, study PRJNA631951) | gut metagenome | biome: gut microbiome; feature: rumen; material: KS-attached | host: Bos | place: Iran: Karaj | collected 2018-10 | reverse complement strand
ACCATGACGGTTTCGCCCTCTGGGATACTCAGGCGGGCGAAGTAAGTGCCGTCAAGTCTTCGGCGGCGGGACGCGACGTCCTGACTCCTTTTGTCGAGGAGGTGCGCCGCCAGGGCGGTTTGAAGCTTGGCTTATACTATTCGCTGATCGACTGGCCGAGGGAGGACTATCCCAATGTATTCCGCTCCGGCCCGGCGCGATATGACATCCATGAACAGCCGGATCGCTGGGCGCATTTCCTTTCCTTCAACAGCGCCCAGTTGCGTGAGTTGGACCAAGCCTACCATCCCGACCTATTCTGGTTTGACGGGGACTGGGAGTTCTCGTCCGAGGACTGGCGGGCGCCCGAAATCGTCTCGATGCTGCGCGCCTCCAATCCGCAGGTTATCATCAATTCACGCATCCAAGGCAACGGGGATTATGCAACGCCCGAACTGGGTGTGCCGGTGGTGAAACCGGCGGACCGCTGGTGGGAGACCTGCATGACCATCAATGACTCCTGGGGCTTCCGTAAAAAAGACAAGAACTTCAAGTCTGTGCAGATCGTGCTCAACATGCTGGTCGACTGTATGTCCAAAGGGGGCAACCTGCTGCTGGACATCGGTCCCCGCGCCGACGGTACCATTCCATCGGAAGAGGTGGAGGTGCTCCGGGAACTGGGGCGCTGGACTTCCAAACATGCCGAGGCCGTATATGGCACGCGGGCAGGCATCCCGGCCGGGCATGTCAACGCTTACACGACGCTCAACAAGGCGGGTGACATCCTTTATGTCTATCTCCCGTATGCCCCGGTCGAGTCGATACAGATTTCAGGATTGAAGAGCAAGATCCAACGGGCCCGGGTCGTCGGCAACGGCGCGGAACTCAAGGTGCGCCTGTACAACGATATCGACTGGAGCGAGGTGCCCGGCGTGTATTATGTAGAGGTCAATTCCACGGTCCTGGACCACCGGATGACGGTCCTTGCCCTGGAGTTGGACGGCCCCCTGCAGCTATACCGGGGGAGCGGACAGGTCATCAGTTTCAACGAATAATCGATTTCCGGATATGAGAAAAATGCTTGTCTGGGCTTTGCTCCTCCTGCCCCTGGCCGGCATGGCGCAGCCTGTATATGACTGTTACCGCACTGAGGGAAAAATCAAAGTCGACGGCCTTGTCACGGATAAGGAATGGGTCGCCGCTGAGCCTTGTACCGAGTTCCGCGATATCCGCGGCGACGGTTTCGCCGCTCCGAAGTATCTGACCACGATGCGGATGCTCTGGGATGATGACAACCTCTATGTCAGCGCCGTGCTGGAGGAGCCGGATGTGAAAGCCTTCGTTTCCCGTCGGGACGATATCGTATACCATGACAACGATTTCGAGGTCTTCCTCAATCCCTACGGTGACAAAAGACTCTATTATGAACTGGAAGTCAATGCCTTGGGGACGGTGATGGACCTTCTGATGGAGAAGCCCTACAGCGAAGGCGGCACCTATATGATGACTTGGGATTTCCCGGGCTTGGAGATTGCCGTCAAAGTACAGGGGACACTCAACCGTTCCGGCGATATGGATCAGGGTTGGAGCGTGGAGATGAAGATCCCGTTCGATGGATTGAGCCGGGGCGGGGAAGACCCGCGGGACCATAAGATCTGGCGGGTCAATTTCTCCCGTGTCGAGTGGCTGACCAAACCCGAGGAAAACTGGGTCTGGGCCCCGACCGGCGTGGTGGACATCCATCATCCGCTCCGCTGGGGTTATCTGCGTTTCATTGAAGTTGACGGCACGGCTCCGGACCTCCTGGCTTATAAGAAATCCATGATCCTGAAAGATATTCCCCGATGAGCAAGAACGCTTCTCCCTTGAAATGGGTTCCGACCCTGTATTTCGCGATGGGGCTGCCCTTCGTGGTCTTGAACATGGTGTCGGCCGTGATGTTCAAGGACTTGCAGGTGAGCGACGCCCAGATTGCTTTCTGGACCTCGCTGATCATGTGGCCCTGGACGATCAAGTTCCTCTGGAGCCCCATCCTGGAGCTTTACAAGACTAAGAAGTTTTTCGTCATCCTGACCCAGGTCCTGAGCGGCGTGCTCTTCGGCCTGGTGGCCTTTGCGTTGCACCTGCCGTCTTTCTTTGCGGTCTGTATCGCGCTGCTGGCCGTGGTCGCGTTCAGCGGGGCCACGCACGACATCGTCGCGGACGGCGTCTATATGTCGGAGTTGGACAATGAGAACCAGTCCAAGTACATCGGGTGGCAGGGTGCTTTTTATAATTTGGCCAAACTGGTGGCGACCGGCGGTCTTGTCTGGCTGGCCGGACGACTCTTCAACAAGTTCAGCGTCGCGACCTCGTGGAGCATCGTGTTCGGGGTGATCGGCGCCATGCTGGTCCTGCTCGGCCTGTACCACGTCAAGGCGCTGCCCTCCACGCAGACGCCTGCCCGGGGAGGTTCGATGAACAAGGTGATGGGGGAATTGAAGGAGGTGATCGTCTCCTTCTTCCAAAAGAAGCATATCTGGTATTACATCGCCTTCATCATCCTGTACCGGCTGGGCGAGGGTTTCGTGATGAAGATCGTGCCTTTGTTCCTGAAGACGGATGTCGCTGCGGGCGGTTTGGGCCTGAGCAACGAGCAGATCGGCCTGTATTATGGTACCTGCGGTGCGGCGGCCTTCCTCTTGGGGTCGCTGCTGGCCGGCTATTATATCGCGAAACGGGGTTTAAAGAAGACCTTGTTTACGCTTTGCTGCATCTTTAACATTCCCTTCCTGGTGTATGCTTTCCTGGCCTGGCTGCAGCCCCAGAGCATGTGGCTCGTGGGCGGTGGCATCGTGCTGGAGTATTTCGGTTACGGCTTCGGCTTCGTAGGGCTGACGCTGTTCATGATGCAGCAGGTGGCTCCCGGACCTCACCAGATGGCTCATTACGCCTTCGCAACCGGGATCATGAACCTGTCCGTGATGGTGACGGGTATGGCTTCCGGCTTCCTGAGCGATGCGATGGGCTACAAGTGGTTCTTCCTTGCCGTGATGCTTGCCACGCTCCCGGCTTTCCTGATGACCTGGTTCGTACCCTTTACATATGAAGATAAACCTAAAACTGAAATCCAACAATCATGACCATGACTGATGTTTTCCCTTGGGAGGAGCGTCCCGCCGGTTCGAAAGATGTCCTGTGGCGCTATTCGAAGAATCCCATCATTCCCCGCAACCTGCTTTCTACTTCCAATTCCATTTTTAACTCCGCGGTGGTCCCTTTCAAGAAGGGCAAGTATAATTATGCCGGCGTTTTCCGCTGCGATGATACCAACCGTCGGATGCGCATCCATGTCGGTTTTTCCGTCAACGGGATCGATTGGGAAATCGAGGAAGAGGATTTCAAGCTGACGGGTGCTGACCCCGAAGTCGCGGAATGGGTGTATGGCTATGATCCCCGGGTGACGGAGATCGACGGTGTGTACTATGTGACCTGGTGCAACGGTTACCATGGCCCGACCATCGGTGTTGCCTGGACGAAGGATTTCGAGACTTTCCACCAGCTGGAGAACGCTTTCCTGCCGTATAACCGCAACGGGGTCATGTTCCCGAAGAAGATCGGCGGCCGTTTCGCGATGCTCTCGCGCCCGAGTGACACAGGGCATACGGCTTTCGGCGATATTTTTTATTCGGAGTCTCCGGATCTGGAGTTCTGGGGACGTCACCGGCATGTGATGTCACCGGCGCCTTTCGAAGTGAGCGCCTGGCAGTGCATGAAGATCGGGGCGGGTCCCGTGCCTATCGAGACGCCTGAGGGCTGGCTTCTGATTTACCATGGCGTGCTGCGTTCGTGCAACGGTTATGTCTATGCTTTCGGTTCGGCTTTGCTGGACCTGGAGCAGCCCTGGAAGGTCCTCGCCCGCAGCGGTCCGTACCTGATTTCGCCGCGAGAGATTTATGAGTGCACGGGGGATGTGCCGAATGTGACGTTCCCTTGCGCGGCTTTGCATGACCCGGCTACGGGACGTCTGGCCGTGTATTACGGCTGCGCCGATTCCGTGACCGGACTCGCTTTCGGTTATGTTCCTGAGATTGTCGCCTGGACCAAAGCGAACAGCATCGTCTAGCGACGGCTCGCGGAAAAGCGGCACCGGAGTTCAGAGAGCATTCCCCGAAGGGTTCTTTCCTGCTCTCTGAACTCCGGTGCCGCTTTTCCGACCTCCGGCGTTATGCAGCTTTCTGCTTTGCCGGATCCTTGAACAGGATCATGAAGAGGATGGCGACGACAAGGGCGTAGCCGGCGAAAATGTACCAGGCAGTCGGCCAGTTGGCCGGCACGTTGAATACGTCGCAGGCCTCCACGACCTTGCCTGCAGCCAGCGTACCGACAGTGGCACCCAGACCGTTGGTCATCAGCATGAACAGGCCCTGGGCCGAGGAACGGATATCTTCACCGGTATTCTCATTCACATACAGAGCGCCGGAAATGTTGAAGAAATCGAAGGCCATGCCATACACGATGCAGCTCAGGATGAAGAGCAGCACGCCCGGCATGCCGGGATCACCCAGTCCGAAGAATGCGAAACGCAAAACCCAGGCGAACATCGAGATCAGCATCACTTTCTTGATGCCGAACTTCTTCATGAAGAACGGGATGAGCAGGATGCAAAGTGTCTCCGAGGCTTGGGAAATGGCGATCAGCGCATTGGAATTCTTGACGGCGAAGGCGTCGGCATAGGCGGGATTGGCCGAGAAGGATCCCAGGAAGGTGTTGGCATAACCGTTGGTGATCTGGAGCGCAGCACCCAGGAGCATCGCGAAGATGAAGAAAATGGCGAACTGCCCCTGTTTGAACAGGGAGAAGGCCTTGAGTCCGAAGGCATCGGCGAGGGAACCGCTCTTGCCTTTGTTGATGGGACATTCAGGCATCGACAGCGCATAGCCGCACAGGACCAGGGAGAGGATGCCGGAAGAGAGCAGCTGGGTGTAGCTCTCCTGCATCGCCTTGCCGTCGATCTTGAGGAAGTTGGTCAAGAGCATCGAGCAGATGAAACCGATCGTTCCGAAGACACGGATCGGCGGGAAATCCTTGACCGGATCTTTGCCCGCTTTTGACAAGGCGTTGAATGCCACGGAGTTGGAGATGGCGATCGTGGGCATGAAGAAGGCGAGGCTCAGCGAATACAGGGTAAAGAGCGGGCCGAACTGGACGTCGGCGCCGGCACTCCTTGCGTACAGACCCGCGCCGATCATGAACAGGCCGGCCAGGCCGTGGCAGAGCGACAGCACTTTCTGGGCCTGGATCCATTTGTCTGCGACGATGCCCATCAGGGTCGGCATGAAGATGGAAACGATGCCCTGCATCGCGAAGAACCACTTGATCTGCGGCCCGAGGCCGATCTCACCGAGATATCTTCCCAGTGAAGTGAGGTAAGCGCCCCAGACGGCGAACTCCAGGAAGTTCATCACGATCAGGCGCAGGCTGATGTTCTTGTCTTTCATATAAAGAGCGATTTGATCATTCTTGTAGGCGGTATTTACAAAAATAAGAGATTTCACCGTATTTTTATTAACTTTGAAAGTTATTTTTGTGATATGAAGTTCGTCAGGACCGCCACCGATCCCCGCTGTGCCGCCCGCTGCGGCGAGTTGACCACCGACCACGGGGTCATCCGCACCCCCATCTTCATGCCGGTGGGCACCGTCGGCTCGGTCAAAGGCGTTTATCACAAAGAGTTGAAAGAAGATATCCGGGCTGAGATCATTCTCGGCAACACCTACCATCTCTATCTCCGTCCGGGGCTGGATATCCTGAGGGCGGCGGGAGGACTGCATCAGTTTGAAAGTTGGGACAGGCCCATCCTGACCGACAGCGGTGGATTCCAGGTCTTCTCCCTGGCCCAGATGCGGAAGATAACCCCCGAAGGGTGCAAGTTCCAGTCGCACATCGATGGTTCCCGGCATATGTTCACGCCCGAAAACAACGTCGATACGCAGCGCATCATCGGTGCCGACATCATGATGGCGCTGGATGAATGCTGCCCCGGCGATGCGGATTACCGTTATGCCGAGAAGTCGCTGGTCTTGACCCAGGGCTGGCTGGAGCGCTATGCGAAACGTTTCGCGGAGACGGAGCCGCTCTACGGCTACAGGCAGACATTCTTCCCGATTATCCAGGGTTGCGTCTACCCGGAACTCCGGAAACGGGCCGTGGACCATGCCCTCCCGTTCTCCGAAGTCGGCATCGCCATCGGCGGCCTGGCCGTAGGGGAGCCGACCGAGAGAATGTACGAGATGCTGGAGCTGGTCTGTCCGCTGATCCCGGACGACCGTGCACGCTACCTGATGGGCGTCGGCACTCCTGCCAACATCCTTGAGGGCATCGCCCGCGGCGTGGACATGTTCGACTGCGTGATGCCGACCCGGAACGGCCGCAACGGGATGCTCTTTACCTGGAACGGCGTGATGAACATGCGGAACGCCAAGTGGGAAGATGACTTCAGCGCGCTGGATCCCGACGGCACCTCCTTCGTGGACCGGACCTATTCCAAGGCGTATCTGCGCCACCTCTTCATCGCGGGCGAGATGATGGCTGCGATGATCGCGACCGAGCACAACCTGGCCTTCTATCTCGACCTGGTTCGGCAGAGCCGCGCCCATATCGAAGCGGGCGATTTCGCTGCGTGGAAAGACTCCGTCCTCCCGCGCATAACCAGCAGACTGTAGCGTATGGACCTGACTCCGAAAAAGATAGACCTGTACATCTTCAAGAAGTTCATCTCGACCTTCTTCTTCGCGATGCTCCTGATCATCGGCATCGTCATCATCTTCGACATCAGTGAGAAGATTGACGATTTCGTATCCAAGGAAGCTCCGCTCAAGGCTATCATTTTCGATTACTACGTCAATTTCATCCCGTATTTCATCAACATGTTCAGCCCGCTGTTCGTGTTCATCACGGTGATCTTCTTCACCTCCGTGATGGCCTCGAACTCGGAGATCATCGCCATCCTGTCCGGAGGAGTCAGCTATCACCGGATGATGGTGCCGTATCTGGTGGCCGCCGCCCTGATCGCGGGCCTTTCGCTGGGACTCAACCTGTATGTGATCCCGCGATCCAATGCGACACGGTTGAAATTCGAGAACCAATACGTCAAGCAGCGAGGTTTCTTCAACCGGGATGTCCACTATCAGATCGACCCGGGTACCTTCGTCTATGTGGAGTCTTTCAGCAACTGGAACAATACCGCATATAAGTTCACCCTGGAGTCCATCAAGGACAACAAGATCGTCAGCAAGCTTACCGCCGAGACGGCGGCCTGGGACAGCACGAAAGGCTGTTGGAGCCTGCGGAAATGGTTTATACGCGACTATTCTGACGGTTTGGAAGACCGGGTGCACACAGGCGCCAAGATGGATACCGTCATCAATCTGACGGTTTCCGATTTCTACCGGAACAAGATGACCGTGGAGACACTGCCGTACGGGGAGTTGAAGGAACTCATCGAGACGCAGAAGCTCCGTGGCGATGCCAATGTGATGTATTCCGAGATTGAGCAGCATACCCGTTTCGCCTTGCCGTTCTCCGCATTCATCCTGACGCTGATGGGCGTATCCCTGTCCGCGCGCAAGCGGCGTGGCGGCATCGGCTGGAATATCGCGGCCGGTATCGCGCTGGCGTTCTCCTACATCCTTTTCCTCAAGTTCAGCCAGATGTTCGTGACCACCGACACGCTACCGCCGGGGCTGGCGCTCTGGCTGCCTAATTTCATCTATGCCATCATTACGGCCATCCTTTATTGGAAGGCACCCAAATAGTCTGCTTATGATCGTCAAGGTCGTCAACCGTTCCGGCCGGGAATTGCCGGCGTATGCGACACCCTTTTCCGCGGGCGTGGATCTTCGGGCCGCTTTGGAGGAGCCCCTCGTACTTCCTCCGCTGGGCCGGGCACTGGTCCCGACAGGACTGTACATGCAGATCCCTGCCGGATTTGAAGGGCAGGTGCGTCCCCGCAGCGGCCTGGCCGCCAAGCATGGCGTGACCGTGCTCAATACGCCGGGCACGATCGATGCCGACTACCGGGGCGAGATCAAGGTGATCCTGGTCAACCTTTCCGACTGCGCTTTCACCATCGAACCGGGGGAACGTATCGCACAGATGGTCTTCGCCCGTGCCGAGCAGGCGCAGTTCGAAGAAGTGGAATCGCTGGACGAGACGCAGCGGGGAGCGGGCGGTTTCGGCAGCACGGGATTGAAATAATCAGGAAATGGATATTGAAGCTTTGTATGGACGTTATCTTGCCTGCGGTGGCGTGGTGACGACCGACAGCCGCACCTTGAAGGGCGGTGAGTTGTTTTTTGCCCTCAAGGGCGAAAATTTCGACGGGAATGCCTATGCCTTGAATGCTTTGGACGCCGGTGCGAAGTATGCCGTCGTGTCGGAAGACAGCGAGGCCGCCCGCAGCGGCCGGGAAGGCTTGATCCCTGTCCCGGATACGCTGAAGGCGCTTCAGGCCCTGGCGCGCCATCACCGCAATGCGGTCCGGCCCGGAGGCCGTCCCCTGACCGTGGTCGGACTGACCGGAACGAACGGGAAGACCACGACGAAGGAATTGATCCGCACCGTACTGTCCACCCGTTACACGCTCACAGCCACGGAGGGTAATCTCAACAACGATATCGGTGTCCCGCTTACCCTTCTGAAGATCAACGATGCCACGCAGCTCGCCGTGGTCGAGATGGGCGCCAATCACCCTGACGATATCGCGCATCTGGTGCAGGTATGCGAACCGGACCTGGGCCTGATCACCAATGTCGGCCGTGCGCACCTCTTGGGATTCGGTAGTTTCGAGGGGGTCAAGCGTGCCAAGGGACAGTTGTATGACTGGATTGCCGCCCGGGGCGGGGAAGTGTTCCTGAACACCGATGATCCCGATCTGTGCGCCATGGTTGCCGAGCGTCCCGGACTGTCGATCCTGCCTTACGGCATGACGCACTCCGGCGCTTCCGTCCTGCCTTCCAGTCCGGAAGAACCGTTCCTGCGCATACGGATGGGTCAGCGCCTGATCCGGACGCAATTGGTCGGCGCCTACAATGCGGCCAACGTGATGGCCGCCCTGGCTGTCGGTGCGCGTTTCGGCGTGTCGGTTGCGGACGCTGCCGCCGCGATCGCGGCGTATGTGCCCGCGAATAACCGTTCGCAGATGACCCGCACGGAGCGGAATACACTCATCGTTGACGCCTACAATGCGAACCCGTCCAGCATGCGTGCCGCTCTGGACAATTTCGCGGCTGTCCAGGCCCCGTTGAAGGTCGCCTTGCTGGGTGATATGCGGGAGTTGGGTGAAGAGTCGCTGCAGGAGCATCGCAACATCGTGCAGAAGACGCTTTCTGCTGATTATCAGCCTGTTTTCGTGGGCGAAGAGTTCGGAAAGGCCCTTCGGGAAATCCGGCCGGATCCGATGCCCGCATGGTTCGAAGACTCCGTCGCACTGGCCGCCTGGCTGGAAGAACACCCGTTGTCCGGTGCCGTCGTATTGGTCAAGGGATCCCGCGGCATAAAGATGGAGAATGCGATTCCGCAGTTATAGAGATTTGCAAAATGGCTTCTTTTTTCATATCTTGTCGCGTAACAAAGCGTTAAGAATATGAAAAGTAGACTCCTTGATCGTCTGAGCGACATCTCCAAGATCCACAACCGTGCGGCTTTTGTCGATGTGGAGCATCAAATCAAGAAGCACACGGGCTCTGACTCTTTCCTCCGGCTGGCGGACAAACGCTATTCCTGCCGGGGCTTTTCTCACCGGGCCGTTTCGGCTGCGAAGATCCGCAAGGTCCTCGAAGCCGGCCGTCTGGCTCCCAGTGCCAAGAATCTCCAGCCGGTCCATGTCTGGGTCGTCTGTTCCGAAGAGGCGTTGGCCAAACTCCGTATCGTCCACACCTGCTACGACGCTCCGGTCGTGTTCATGGTCGGATACAAGACTTCCGCTGCCTGGGTCCGTCCCGTTGACGGGAAAAACAGCGCAGAGATGGATGCCGCGATCGTCGGTACGCATATGATGCTGGCCGCCACGGACATGGAGCTGGACAGTGTCTGGATCGGGTCTTTCGATCCGGCTCCCTTGCACGAACTGTTCCCGGAAACGGAAGGGTATGAGATTGCGTTCCTCTTGCCCATCGGCCATGCCGCAGCCCACGTCGAGCCTTCACCGATGCACTCGGAGCGGCAGGAACTGGAATCCTTTGCCACCATGCTTTAGCGGATCGGTTCAGATATCCAGCGCATATTGCAGTCTGCATTCGCTACGTCCCGGCTTGTCTGTGACGTAGCGGATTCCGCCTATCCTCAAGTACAATCTGTGCCGTTTCCAGCGCAGTCCGGCGACCAGGCTGGCATTATAGCCGCGGCCGTAGCGGGCCGGTACGTTGAAACTGCCCGGGGTATCCCGCTCATAGACATAGATCCGGTCTTCCCAATCATCCACCTTGAAAAGACCCGCCCTCGCGTAGATGCTGAAACGTTCAGTCTTCCGCCCGGCTTCCGCGTAGGTTTGCCAGGCCGTCCCGACGCAGCGGACGGCATCCATCCGTAGCTTAATCAGCCACGGAAGTCGGTCCAAGGCTGCTTCAAGGCGGTATTCCTGTCTCAGCCGTCCCTCCCGCCACCGGAGTTGGAGGCGGGGCGTCAGACTGTACATTTCCCGGAAGCGCAAGGGCGCGGAGGCCAGGATTTTGAGTTGGGCATACGCCTTGGCCGGGAAGCGGGCATAGTCTGCCGTAAAGCGAAGCCAGGGGAGCTGGAGGCCCGCTGCGACGCCGCTCTCTCCGCAGCAGCGTGTCCCCGCCCGCACCCCTCCGGTCATGTCCGGCTGGAAAGCGAGGGGATAATACCGTGCTACCACCGATACTTTTTTCTGGTAGGCCGGAGACCAGATGAGGCCTCCGACGCCGGCCAGGGCTCCCGACTTGAGGTCGACGGCCACCTCACCGAACCAGCCCAGCTGCCCCGGCGTCCAGCGGAAATCAGCTGCGATGCGGCTCGGTGGAGTCACCGTCTTGCTTCCGGACAGCAGCGGGGCACCTGCCATCGCGGTGGCAGAGACCTCGGCGCTCCGTCCGGTCCAATGGACGTTGAGGGCTCCGACCGATGTCAGGCCTGCCCGGGGATTGCCGTCCATCCGCGCGCGCAGTCCCGGGAATGCAGCGACGGCGGACACGGTCAGACGTCGGAAATCAAGGTCGGCCGCCATTCCACGCAGCGGACCGTCCGGACTGAACGACCAGGCGGGGGACAGGCCGGTCGGGTGACGGGCAAAGGAGGAAACCGTAGTCAGAGAGTTGAGTGAGAACCCGTTCCATAAGGCGAGTCCCTGGCCGAACCGGGCGTTGAAGTCTCCTACCATCAGTTTGCCGCTCCGTTTCCGGAAATACCGCGTCGCATTGAATGACCAGGTGTCGGGAGCGCCGGGGCAAGCCGCGGCTTGGGTGCGGGCAGTAGCGGAAAGCAGGAAACGACCTTCCTTTTCGACCCGCCCTTTGAGCCCATATCCGATGAGCCCGTCCCTCCATTCACCCCGCAAAAGCAAGTCTGTGTGGGTGAGGTCCCTGGGGGGCATACCCGCTTTCCCGGTCGCTTGCAGGGAAAGGAAGGGAGCGAGCGCCTCCGCTGATTCCCGGGAGAAGCCGTCGACCAGGGCCAGCTCGCTGACGGACAGGATGTCTCCGCTGCGGCTCCGGTAATCCATCAGGGACGCCGCTTGGAAACGGGTGAAAAGGCCGCAAGACTGCAGCCGGGCGAGAGAAGCTGAATTAATGGGAATGGGGGAGGCTGCCAAGGCTTCCAGACGTTCATATTCGCTCTCGTCCAATTCCTCGAGATCTGCGGCTCCGGTCAGGGCCAGGATCCCCTTATCCTGGGCTTGGGCGCACAGGCATCCGGCCAGCGTCAGGGTGCACAGGAGCCCCTTTATAAGAGTCTTCATAGTTTATCGTTTGGCAGCCCCAATTTAAGGGTTCTTTCGAAACATTTGTGGAAAAAGATTGTTAAATTTGTGAACTCATTGCATTTTCACTATGGAAAAAATCAGACTTTTCGACAAGACTTTCAAACTTTTCATCCCCAATGCGGAGATCGAGAAGGCGATCGACGAGGTGGCCGCCAAGATCAACAAGGACAACGAGGGCTGCACGGACATTCCCGTGATCCTCTGCGTACTGAACGGCTCTATGATGTTCACCTCCGCGCTGATGAAGCGGCTGGACTTCACCTGCGAACTGGCATCCATCAAACTGTCTTCCTATGAAGGGACGACCACTACCGGAAAGGTACAGGAACTGATGGGATTCACGAGCAATGTGAGCGGACGGCGCGTGATCGTCGTGGAGGATATCGTGGATACGGGCAACACCATCGTCACGCTTGCCGAGAAGTTGAAGGAGCATAATGCCAGGGAGGTCAAGATCTGCACCCTCCTTTTCAAGCCCGAGGCCTATTCCAAGGATCTCAAACTGGATTATGTCGGTCTTTCCATCCCCAACGCTTTCATCGTGGGCTATGGCCTGGACTACAATGAAGTGGGCCGTAATTTCGAAGACATCTATGTCCTCGACAAGGAAGAGCGTCCGCTGAAGTTCTACGTGCTCTTCGGCCCTCCCGGAGCCGGCAAGGGTACGCAGGCCGCCGCCATGGTGGACCGCTACAAGCTGCATCATGTCTCTACGGGCGACCTGCTCCGCAAGGAAATCGCCGCCGGCACGGAACTCGGCCGTCAGGCCAAGGCCCTCATCGAGGACGGACGCCTGGTTCCCGACGATGTCGTCGTCCGCATGATCGGACAGGAATTCAAGACTGTCAAGGGCGTGGATGGCTTCCTGCTGGACGGTTTCCCCCGCACGATCGGGCAGGCAGAGGTCTTGGACGACATGCTCAACAAGATCGGCGCTTCCCTGACGGCCGTTGTGAGCATCATGATCCCGGATGAGATGGTAATCGAGCGTATCAGCCACCGCGCCGCCATCGAAGGACGTGCGGATGACGCCGATGTCGAAATCATCAGGCACCGCATCGAGACCTATCACGCGCAGACCGAACCGGAGATCGCCTACTACCAGAAGAGCGGCAAATATCATGAGGTGGACGGTGTCGGCACCATCGAGGAAGTGCGGGACCGCATCTTCGCGCTCGTCGACCGCTTCTGATCTTGTCGGAAATAAGAAAGGCTCCGTGTCGCAGCAGCGTCGCGGAGCCTTTTCCGTATACGGATTAATCCTAGTGCTGCAGCAGCTGAGGCAGGAAGGTGCTGAATACCAGGACCGCGAGGCCGAGGAGCAGCACGACGATGGTCTTTTTCGAGAGGCCTTTCCATTCTTTCAGGATGATGCCCCAGACATTGCTGAACACGATGTTGAGGGACATCAGGATGCACCAGCTGAAGGTCAGCAGGACGGCGGAGCCGGCGAGGAATCCCTTACCCAGGCTCAGACCGAAGAACTGGCTGTACCAGAGCAGACCAGCAAGGGCGCAGAAAAGGAGGTTGTTCTTCCACAGACTGCCCTTCTTGTAATCACCGAAACTCTTGTTCTTGGCATTCTGGTAAAGGCAGTAGGCGGCATTGGTGATGAATCCGCCGAAAGTCACCAGCAGGGTTGCGGGAAGGGTCTGGAAGATATCCCGGGTCTCGGCCCAATGGAGCGGGGCGCCGAAACTCAGGCCGATGTTGAAGCAGGCGCTCATAAAGCCGGACAGCAGCGCCACGATGATGCCTTTGCCGAAATTGAAGTCCTTGACGGCTTTCTTCTTTTCCTCTTCCGGCAGGGAAGCGGATTTCATCGCACCGGCGACACCGATGATCGTGATGCCGATCAGCATGACGATGACACCGATGATGACGGCGGAGGTCAGGTCACCGGCGTGGCCGGTGAAGACGGGGCCGAGGATGGCGCCGAGCGCCGAGCAGGTACCCAGGGCGATGCTCTGTCCCAAAGCGACGCCGAGATAACGCATCGAAAGGCCGAAGGTCAGTCCGCCGATACCCCACAGGGCCCCGAAGAGGATGGTCAGGAGGCTCTCTTTGGGATATTGGGCATAGACCTCAAAGAGGCTGTGGCCCGATGGAACGGCCAGCAGGGCACCCAGGAGCGGGAAGATGAGCCAGGCGAAAACACCTTGGACGAGCCAGAAACTCTCCCAGTTCCATTCCTTGACCTTGTTGATCGGAACATAGCTGCTGGACTGGCAGAAAGCCCCGAATGCAATGATTAAAAGTCCGATTACGATCCACATAAGCTAGCTGTTAATTGTACCAAAGATAATCAAGTCTTGCAGGAACTCCAACATTTTTCGGTATCTTTGCCGGAGCAAGCATTTCGGTTATGGCTGAAAGTAACTTCATAGACTACGTCAAGATTTACTGCGCTTCCGGGCACGGAGGCGCGGGGTCGGTCCATCTGCATCGGGCGAAATACATCGCCAAGGGCGGGCCGGACGGCGGCGACGGTGGCCGGGGCGGTCATATCATCCTGCGTGCCAATCCCCAGTTCTGGACCCTGATCCACCTGAAGTACCGCAAACATGTCAAGGCGGAGAACGGAGGCCCGGGCGGCGCGGCCCTGATGCATGGGAAGAACGGCGAAGACATCTATCTGGATGTCCCGCTGGGGACCGTGGTGAAGGACGCTGAGACCGGCGAGGTCTTGATGGAGCTGATCGAGGCCGATGAGGAGAAGATCCTCTGTCCCGGTGGCCGGGGCGGTTGGGGCAACGACCATTTCAAGACCCCGACCCAGCAGACACCCCGTTATGCCCAGCCCGGCGAGGATGGGGTGGACGGCTGGTTCATCTTTGAACTGAAACTGCTGGCCGATGTCGGCCTGGTGGGTTTCCCCAATGCGGGCAAGTCTACGCTTCTTTCCGCGATCACGGCGGCCCGGCCGAAGATCGCATCTTATGCGTTTACGACCCTGGAACCCAACCTCGGCATCGTCAGCTATTATGACGACCGGTCTTTCGTGATGGCGGACATTCCCGGCATCATCGAGGGCGCCCATGAGGGGAAGGGGATCGGCATCCGTTTCCTGCGTCACATCGAGCGCAATTCCGTGCTGCTTTTCATGGTGTCCGCGGAAGAGGACGATATCGCGGCCGGATACCGGACGCTGCTGCATGAGCTGGAGCAATTCAATCCTGAACTTCTGGTCAAGGAACGGGTCCTGGCCATCACGAAATGCGACCTGATCGACAAGGAACTGGAGAAGGAGATGGTTCCCCATCTTCCGAAGGGAATCCCGTACGTATTCATCTCCTCTGTCAGCGGTGAAGGCTTGAAAGAATTGAAAGAAGAGTTATGGAAAGCGCTGCACAAGTGATCGGCAATGCCGTCGTCGGTGCCGACAAGGCGGCTACACTCTGGGTCAATTCCCTACACACCCCTTTCACCGACTCGGTCTGGATGTTCTTTTCCAACAAGTGGGTGTGGGTTGTCCTGTATGCCTTCATCCTTTGTTTCCTGTTTCTCCGTTTAGGATGGAAAAAGGCATTGTTGGCGGTGGCCGCCATCGTATTGACCATCGTCTGCTGTGACCAAGGGGCTAATCTGTTCAAGAACTGGATCTGCCGCCTTCGCCCGACCCACGATCCGTGGATGCTCTCGCACGGCTTGCATATTCCGGGTGATGCCGGTGGCCTGTACGGTTTCTTTTCGGGCCATGCCGCCAATTCTTTCGGTTTTGCGGCATCGACGCTGGCGATCTTCCGTTCGGACGAACGCCATTCCTATAAGGCTTACGGATGGGCGATTTTTATCTGGGCCTTCCTGGTGAGCCTGAGCCGCATTTTCCTGGGACGCCATTTCTTCGGTGACATCCTGGTCGGAGCCTCCGTCGGTTTGTTGCTGGGCTGGCTGTTTGCGCTGGTTTACCGGCGATTCTGCGATCTCGTCTGAAGATCCATTCAGTTTACGGGTACGAAGATGGCGAAACTGCGCATCACTTCTTGCATGCGCTCCTCCGTCAGGCCGGGATTGCCGGATTTCGCCAGATTGAAGGCACGATACTTCCAATTGCCCCACCAACCGCTTGTGACCGGTACGATCGCGCTGTTCACATTCGCAGGTCGTGCGGATGAGGCATTCTTAGTGTTCAGGCTCGTCCATCCTTCCGGACGGTATTGGAAGCCCGGTTTCAAGACGATGACCGACCCGACGGGAATGTCCTCCTTGGAGAAGACACCGGTGGTCGAGGCGAATTGATTCAGGTTGGAAGCCGTACTGCCTGCCATGCGGGAGACCAGCGTGGAGTTGGAGGTAGAATTGTAGTAGGCGTAACTGACGAGGTCCAGCGGCAGGGGCTTGTACTGAGAGATGTCGTATCCGGCCGCTTCGAACTGGGCGAGAATCTCCGCATCGGGCATGGCGTTCCCGGAGGTGTGGGCAGAAGGTGTGACGGAGAAGGGCTGGGTATAGGCCTTTTCTACCGCATCTTTGATTGCAGCAATTTGCGTCTCGGAAAGGGTCTGGTTCGAAGGACGGATCGAAATCCGGTCCAGCGGGCAGCCGCTGATCTGCTTGAGCCACATCAACGCTGTCGCGACGCGGCCGACCTGGTAGGACATATGGTAGCCGTCACGGGTCAGATGGTCGCGGATGAAACTGGTCCGCAGATTCTGTATGGCAGTGCCGCAGGGAATGACGAAATCGAAGTCTCCCCGGATGAGCACCTTTGTCCGGACGGCGTCCAGGATCGCTTCGTACATCTGCGTCTGATTGTTGCCATACTTCGCAAAATCCGAGTGGTTCGAATCTTTCTGGTAGGCCCAGGTCATGTGCCACATCCTTTTTGCCTCCGGGCAGTATGCCTTGACGGTATCCACGACCGTGGAAAGATAAGGCTCATAGGAGTCGGGCATGCCGGAGTAGCCGCTGGCCTGCTGCATGGACACATAATCCCAGTGCCTTGATTTTATGGCGCTGAGCGCATCGCTGCCGTCGACGTGGCTCCAAGTCCCGCTGGAGTTGGTGTAATACGTGTAGGCGGCGGTCCCGTTGGTGAGGTTATGCGCGTGGGTCAGGAGAGTGCAGCCGCCGATGTAGAGATTTCCCAGATAGATGCTTTCGTAACCGGCCTGTTTCAGATATCCGTAGAGATACTCCATCGCGTCGATGGAGAAACTGTTGCCGATCGCCAGTATGCTGATGGACTTGCTGTCCGGCTCGTAGGATGCGCCGGTCATGTCCACGGTGAAACGGGCGATCTTCCCTGCCTCGAAGGCTTTCCCTTCAGGGAAAACGATATCCTTGGTGTAGGCGCCGGCATCGGTCTTGACGCGGATGCGTACGGTCTTCCCGGATACGTCCGTCGGTTTCAAACCGAACCAGACCGGGCCTGCCGATGCCGTCTGGACGGTCAGCGCATTCCCTTCTCCGAAATCCAGGCTGACAGATTGGATGTCCGTGTTGATATTCAACAGGGAAAAGCATCCGTATGCGGTCAGATGCGTGAATGAGAAGCGTACCTCGTCGGGGAATCCGCCCCGGGTTTCGACGCTCGCACACAGGACCATGGCCGACGGGTCGACGCTCTCTGCCGTCGGGGTCTGTACCTCCGGCACGGAATAGGCCCATTCCCCGGCGTTTATTCCGGTATAGGCGGATGCCGGGCTCAGGGCATAGAAAGTATGCGCGTCACGGCCATCGTCGGTGAAACTGGCGCTGAACCGGGCCGTCCGGCCGTCTTCCGACGCCTGGACGGGCGCTTCGACGGGCGTAGCGGAATCGAGTGAAATCCGTATGCTCCGGTCTTCATCTGTCCATATGACGGGGTAAAGATCATTCTGGGGCGTTGTGAAACTGGTCCGGGTCTCCATGGGGAGGGCCTGGAAACGGACTTCCTGGAGAGGGGCCGTGGAAGTACGCTCACAAGAACCGGCCGCCATCAGGATGAGGGCAGCCAGGGATGCCAGCATGCCGGGTTTCATCACTTTGTGGGGATTTTCAGCTTCTGACCGGCCTTGATGTTGCTGGAACAATGGTTGAGGTCCATGATCTGCTTGACCGTGACACCGTAGCGTTGGCTGATCTTGAACAGGGAGTCACCGCTGCGGACGGTGTAGACCGTGTAACTGCCGGAAGCGGCCGGCTTGCTGCCGCCTGACTTGGCCGGCGCGGCCTGGGATGCCGCCGGGGCAGGTCCGCCACCCTGATAGATGGTAAGCACCTGTCCTACCCGGATGTTGTTGCTGCGCAGGTGGTTCCAATTCATGATCTGCCGGACGCTGACGTGGTAACGACTGGCGATACGTCCCAGGTAATCGCCGCTGCGGACTTTGTAGCGGATGACATTCCCGCCGCCTCCTCCGCCTCGCTCAGGAGTGGTGCCGCTCTCCACGCCTTTCAGGATCTGGGGAGACAAGAGAGAATCTGCCAGATGTGTGTACAGGGTATCCTGGCAGTCCAGGAAGGAATTGGTATACTGGTAAGGCAGCTTGAGGATCTGGGGGCCTTCGTTGCCGGGGATGATGTCATGGATGTATTGGGCGTTCAGCTCCCGCAGCTCTTCGATGTCCACGCCCACCAGGTCGCTGATCTGACCGAAGTGGAGGTTGCGGTGGATGACGAAGGTGTCCGTATGGGCCGGCATGGGGGAGGGATTCGGCTGGATGCCGTATTCCCGGTAGTAGGTCATCGCATACATCGCTCCGACGAAAGCGGGCACATAGCCGCGCGTCTCCCGGGGGAGGTAGGGATAGATCGACCAGAAATCCCTCCGTCCGGCACGGCGGATGGCCTTGTTGACGTTGCCGGGGCCGCAGTTGTAAGAGGATATGGCCAGCGCCCAGTCTCCGAATACGTTGTAAGCGTCCTTCATGTAGCGGGCCGCGGCATCTGCCGCCTTCTCGACATCCAGACGTTCGTCTACGAACGAATTGATTTTCAGACCGTACTGCCGTCCCGTCTTGTACATGAACTGCCAGATGCCCCGGGCGCCGACGCGCGAGCGGGCGACCGGATTGAGGGCGGACTCGATGATGGACATGTACTTCAGCTCCAGCGGCATGTCGTACTTGGCGAGGATTTCCTCGAAGATGGGGAAATAGTAGTCGCTCAGGGAGAGGAGACGCTTCATCTTCGGAACGTTCTTCTCCGAGTAGAGGATCATGTAGTTCTTGACGATGGGGTTGAAGGGGAGGGTGATGAAGGAATTCATCCGCTTGAGCCTCTCCATCAGGACGGAGTCGGGGACATTGGTCGTAAAACGGACCGAATCGGAATTGAACCGGCCGATGTCTTCCAGGTCATCGAACAGTTCGTATTCCTGCCGGCTGATCTGGTTCTGGAGGTACCACATGTTGAGCAGGCTGTCCGTCTTCTCCACGGTGTAGCTGTCTTCCGGGAGTTCGCTTTCCTCCGCTTCGATCAGTTCGACCATCTCATTCTCGATGCTGTCCCGCTGGCTGATCTCGTTCTGCAAGGCCTCGATCACCCGGTTGAGGGAGTCGATGACGGCCTTCGTGTCTTGTTTCCCGTGGTTCTTGCGGTTGTCTTTCTGAGAGGGGAACAACCTGCGCAGCGCGCTGTCCTGGTCGTTCTGCCGGTGGGAGGGCTCCTGCCCGGCCAACGCGAAGCAGAGCGTCAGCAGCAAGGTCAGGAGGGAAATATGTCGTATTGCTTTCATGTCGATCAGAAGGTAAAGCCGAGACTGATGCCGACCGCATTGACGGGCCGGGAGGCAAACTGGAGGTCCGGCGTGATGAGGGTGGGCCTGATGTGCATCGAGATGTCTTCGTTCACTTCAAAGTCATTCATGTAGGAGAAGACATTCGCGTCGATGACCTGGATCAGGTAGAATCCGGCGATGGCCAGCACGGAATAATCCCTGTAGCGGCGGAAGATGTCGCGATAGTAGAGGGCGGTCTCCGCAGAGAACGGGCCGTCGTACTGTTCGCCACTCGTTGCGGCCAGGTAAATATTCTTGTATTTCAGGTAGTTGCGTTTGTTGAGCGCCCAATAATGGTACGCGCCGATCAGGCATCCCCAATAAATGGGCACCTTCCAGTAGTCGTGGTTGTACACCTGTCCCAGACCGGGGAAGAGCAGGGAATAAAGCGTCGCGCGTCCCGGCAGCGGATTGCGGTCGGACTTGAAGTTGACGACACCGTCCATCAGGGTGGCCCAGTAGATGAGCGCGCCTCCGGCGAAGAAATAGGTGCTCATCTGCTTCGCGTGGTCATTGACCGTGTAGGGCGTCTCGGGATCGAGCTCAAGCGCGGCGTTATAGGCAGCCAGGGAGCGGGTGTACTGGCTCCTGTAATGGAATCCCATGCCCACGGTCGCGCCCAGTCCTCCATAGATTATGGGGAGTTTCCAGTACTGCTTGTTGTAAATCTGCTGTCCTCCGATCAGGACCATGGATCCTGCGAAAGAGGTCCCGATCTGGATCGTGTCCTTGTGCGCGATACCCCGGATATAGTCCTTCACGGAAAACAGGGGTTTCTGCGCCGTGTCCGCATCGCTGGTGCCGTAGTTGTTCTGCGAGAACGCTTCACGCTTGAACTGGGCGGATGCGTTCCCGGAGAAAGCCAGGAAGAACACCAGGGCGGCAAGGAGGATCGGGAGGCGTTTCGTCATCAGTTCTCGGTGCGCTCCAGGGCTTTGAGGAATTCTTCCATTTCAGCGTCGGATTCGAAACGGAGGGTGATGCTGCCTTTACCGGAGGCGCTTCTCTTGAGCGAGATGTTGTCTCCGAAATAACGTCCCATATACTCCAGGACCTTGTAGTAGGTCTCGGGCAGGTCTACATTGTCGTTATAGGGGGAGGGCATGGCGGCTCTTTCCAGTTTGCGCACCTTGTCCTCGAGCTGGCGGACGGAGAGATCCTCCTTGATCACGAGGTCGCAGAGCGCTTCCTGGTCTTTCGGCTCGTCGACACCGAGGATGACCTTGGCATGGCCAACGCTGATCAGGCCGACCTTGAGGTCGTGCTGAACTTTGGCGGGAAGCCGCAACAGGCGGAGGAAATTGGTCACGGAAGCCCGTTTCTTGCCGACCCGCTGGGCCATCTGGTCCTGAGTGAGGTGGCATTCGTCGATCAGGCGCTGATAGCCGAGGGCGGTCTCGATCGGGTCGAGGTCCTGGCGCTGGACGTTCTCCACAAGCGCCATCTCGAGCATGCCCTGGTCGCTGGCAGCCAGGATGAAGGCCGGAATCATATCCATCCCGGCAAGTTTGCAGGCGCGGAAGCGCCGCTCGCCGCTGATGATCTGGTAGCGTCCGTTGCCGGTCTTGCGTACGGTGATCGGCTGGATCAGGCCCAGGGTACGGATGGAATCGGCCAATTCTTCTAAGGCGTCCGGGTCGAAAGTGACGCGGGGCTGGAAGGGATTGGGCTCGATCATTCCCACGGGAATGCGCAGGACATCCGCCGCGGCTGCGGGATCCGTATCGCTGCTGACGATTTCTTTGTTGACGTATCCGACCGGCTTGCGGAAATTCTCTATGTCGGCGCTTTCTCCAAGCAGTGCGCCGAGTCCTTTCCCAAGCCCTCTTTGTGTCTTAGTTGCCATTGTCTGTCTTGTTTTCATTTCTTTCGAGGACTTCCTTCGCCAGCTTGAGGTAGTTGCTGGAGCCGTTGCTCATGACGTCGTACAGGATGATGGGCTTGCCGTGGGAAGGCGCCTCGCTGAGGCGGATATTCCGCTGGATGATCGTATCAAAGACCATGTCCTGGAAGTGCTCCCGGAGCTCGCCGACCACTTCAGCATGGATCTTGGTGCGTCCGTCGAACATCGTGACGACGAAACCTTCGATGGTCAGGCCCGGATTGATGCCGTTCTGGACGAGGCGTATGGTTTGCAGGAGCTTGCCCAGCCCCTCGAGGGCGAAGAATTCCGGCTGGACAGGGATGATCACCGAGTTGGCCGCAGTCAGGGCGTTGACGGTCATCAGTCCGAGGGTGGGGGAGCAGTCTATGATGATGTAGTCGTATTCGTCCCGTACGGGTGCGATCGCCTTCTTGAGGATGGACTCGCGCTCTTCGGTCTCCAGCATTTCAAACTCCACTCCGATGAGGTTGATGTTGGAGGGAATCATATGGAGCAGGTTGATCTCGGTCTGGATCAACGCGTCGCGTACGTCGATCTTGCCGATCATCATCTCATAGATCGAGCGCCTTTCGTCCTTGTCCGGCAGGAAGTTGAGGCCGGAGGTCGTATTGGCCT